>Ga0209550_10001235_pt1 | contig 24647 bp, 23 predicted proteins | sample LauGreSuBDMM15SN_2_FD_187567 | JGI IMG/M metagenome (GOLD analysis project Ga0209550, IMG submission 187567) | Freshwater lake microbial communities from Lake Michigan, USA - Su13.BD.MM15.SN (SPAdes) (version 5) | ecosystem: Environmental > Aquatic > Freshwater > Lake | place: Lake Michigan... | reverse complement strand
GACGGACTGGATCGTCTTGAGAATACGACCGGCCACGAGATACGGGTCGGCGGCCGAGTTTGGCCGGCGGTCCTCGAGGTAGCCCTTGTAGCCGTTGTTGACGAAGCTATGTGGCACGCGCACGGAGGCTCCGCGATCAGCGATCCCGTAGCTGAATTTGTCGATCGACTGCGTCTCGTGCAGACCGGTGAGACGGAGATGATTCTCGGGGCCATAGACGGCGATGTGCTCGTCGCAGTGCTTGGAAAACGCCGCCATGAGTTTTTCGAAGTAAGCTTTACCGCCCTTTTCGCGCATGAACTTGGTCGAGAAGTTCGCATGCATGCCGGAACCGTTCCAATCGAGCGCCTGTTGGAAGGGCCCAAGGATCGGCTTGCAGCGCCACTCGATGTCGAGGGCGTAGGTCTCAGCGAGACGCGAGAGCAAGTAACGGGCGACCCACATCTGGTCGGCGGCACTTTTGGAGCCTTTGCCGAAGATCTGGAACTCCCACTGACCCTTGGCGACCTCGGCGTTGATGCCCTCGAGGTTGATACCGGCATCGAGACAGATATCGATGTGCTTCTCGACGACCTCGCGGGCGATGTCGCCCACGTTCTTATAGCCCACCCCGGTGTAATACGGGCCCTGCGGCGCCGGATAACCGTCAACCGGGAAACCGAGCGGACGACCGTCTTGATAGAAAAAATACTCCTGTTCGAAGCCATACCAGGTATCCGGTTCATCCGGAATGGTGGCACGGGAGTTGGATACGTGGGGCGTCACGCCGTCCGGCATCATGACTTCGGCCATCACGAGGACACCATTTTTGCGCGTGCTGTCTGGGAAAACGGCTACTGGCTTCAACACGCAATCCGAGCTGCGGCCCTCGGCCTGCTGCGTCGAACTGCCATCGAAGCCCCAGTTCGGCAGCTCACCAAGCTTCGGGAAGCTCTTAAACTCCTTGATCTGGGTCTTGCTGCGGAGGCTGGCCAACGGCTTGTAGCCATCCAGCCAGATGTATTCTAATTTGTATTTTGCCATGATGATACGGTTTTGTTGTGAGGGGTTTGATGGATCCACCGGCGAACAACTACGCCGGCGAGCCCAAGGATAAACCTGAACCTATTCAGCACCTCACATGCCAGCGGCAACCAGAAATTCGATTCATGGCTCAAGTTTTCCTCTCACTCCCGGCCCCCTCACATCATGCTTGCCCCTTGCCTCCCGGCCCGTGGCCCTAACCCTCACCGTCCAGTCCCCATGCATGAGGTCAAAGACACCCAACGCGCCATCGTCCGCATCGGTTTTGATGGCCGGGTCCACAAGACTTTCCGCGGACACCAAGCCTCCGAACGTTTTGCCAATGAAGTCCGTGTGCTCCAATACCTTGAAAACCGCGGCTGCGACTTCGTCCCTCGCCTCTTGGAATCGGACCCGGCCGCACTCAAAATCATCACCACCAACTGCGGCTCGATCATCGACCAACTCAGTCCTGCGCGCATGAAAGCACTTTTCGCCGAGCTCGAAACCTACGGCGTCCGCCACGACGACGCCTTCCTGCGCAACGTCACCTACCGCGCGACCGATGGACGCTTCTGTCTGATCGACTTCGAATTCGCGACCATCCTCGGCCCCACGGCGCCTTCGCCCGCCCCGACCAAAAAATGATGAAGCCCTCCGCCCTTACCGCGCCCCGGCCCGACCTCCGCTGGTCCGGCCTATCCCACCGCGGCAAAGTGCGCCCCAACAACGAAGACTCATTCATCGCCCTCGCCTTCGACGGCCGAGAGGTTCGCCGGCTCGGCAAGATCGGCGAAGCCTCGGCCTCGGCCAACGATTACGTGTTCGCCGTCAGCGATGGCATGGGCGGCGCCAAATCCGGGGAATTCGCCAGCCGCATCACCGTCGAAAAAATCACCCAGCTCCTCCCCAAGAGCTTCAAACTTTCCGCCAGCGGCATGAGCAGCGGTTTCACCGACATCCTGCTCGAAGTGTTCGAATCCATTCACCACGAGTTGCTCAAACTCGGCGCCAGCTACGAAGAGTGCCGGGGCATGGGCACCACTCTCACCATCGGTTGGCTCACGCCCGGCTGGCTCTACTTCGGTCACCTCGGCGACAGCCGGCTTTATTACCTGCCGTATTCCGGCGGCATGACTCAGCTCACCCACGATCACTCCCACGTCGGTTGGCTCCGCCGCAAAGGCGAACTCAACGAGCGCCAAGCCCGCTCTCACCCGCTCCGCAACGCCCTGCACCAAGCCCTCGGCGCGGGCCACCAATTCATCGATCCCCAGTTTGGCGCCGTCGCCCTTTCGCCCGGTGACCGTTTTGTCCTCTGCTCCGATGGCCTCATCGACGGTCTGTGGGATCGCCAGATCGCCGAACTCATCCGCACGCCCACGCCGACTGAAGCCCTTCTCTCTCCCGCCGAACGTCTCGTCGCCGCATCGCTCGAAAGCTCCGGCCGCGACAACACGACCGCGCTCGAACTCGAACTCATCGCACCCGCCGCACCTTCTCGCCCGAAGCGCTCCCGCGCCAAGCCGCGATGACCACGCTTTTCGTCTACGGCACCCTTAAACGCGGCGGCTCCAACCACGCCCACCTCGCCGGCCAAAAGTTCCTCGGCCAAGCCCGCACTGCCGCCGGCTACACCTTGGTCTCACTTGGCGCCTACCCCGGTCTCGTCCTTTCGCCCGAAGACCGCGAGGGCGTGACCGGCGAACTTTGGTCCGTCGACGATCCCTGCCTCGCTCACCTCGACGAGTTCGAGGGCATGGCCGAAAATCTCTACCGCCGCGCCGAGATTCCCCTCGCCACTCCGTGCTCCCACGGCTTCGTCGCACCGATCGAAACCTACTTCTACGCCCGCCCGATCGCCGGCCGACCCCACCTCGGCCCGATGTGGCCCGTTTGAACGCTTACCGGTCGTTACGATTTCAAATCCTTCGCGGGCACGCGCCGCACCGTCGTGAATTTCGCCCGGTAAAGCTCTTCCAGCACCTCCCGCACTGCCGTCGGGATTCGCTGTATCATCTCATCCAGTGGCGGTAGCGGACCTTTCACTTCCTCAACTTCTTCCGCCCGCGTTGCCGCAACGGGCAACCCAACCACCGCCTCCCCTCGCTCGCGTGCCTCCGCCAAAAACGCGCCCTCGCTCGCCGCATCCGTCGGCCAAGGCGCCTCGTCGCCAAACAGCCCGCCAGCGCTCGGCGCTTCCGGCACTACCGCCGGCAGCATCGCCACGCCTTCGCCGGCCTCATCCGGCAACTCACCGTCGGCCGCCATCCGTTTCGAGACCGTCGGCGGCGCCCCGGACGCCAAAGCCGCGCTCAACCGCCGCTCCAACCGCTCACTCAGTCCTTTTTTTTTTCGCTGTCGTCGCCCGGGGAAATCGTCGCCACAGGCACTTCCTCGGCAAGCGACGCCAGTTCCTTGATTAGGCTGTCGATCGCTCGCGCGCGGCTCGCCTCGATGGCCTTTAACAACGTCACTTCGAAATTTATCTTCTCCGCCAGACCTAGCTTCACACTGCCTTCGCCTTCGCGCAGCCCGTCGAGCAACCGCGTGATTTGCTCCGTCGTCATCGGCAAGCCGCCCAGTCGGTCACTGCGGCCGCCCTTCGCAATCGCATCAAGCAACGCCCCGCGCACCCGTTCCTGCAAATCCGTCAGCAAACGCACCAAGTCCCGCCCCGCCGCGTCGCACTCGTCCACGATCGCTACCAGCTTCGCATGATCGCCCGTGGCCAGGGTCGATGCCAACTCGGCGATCTTCTCCGCGCCCACGAGCCCGTAAACGTCAAGCACGTCGGGCTCGGCTATCTCCGTCCCGCAAAACGAAATCATCTGGTCAAAAATCGATTGCGCGTCGCGCATCCCGCCGTCCGCCATGCGCGCGATGCACGCGAGCGCCGCTTCGGTCACCGTTATCTTCTCTTCCACCGCAATCTTCTTGAGGCGCTCAATAATCAGGGGCGCCGGAATCGGCTTCAGGTCGAACCGCTGACATCGGGAGAGAATCGTCGGCAGCACTTTCTGCACTTCCGTCGTCGCAAAGACGAACTTCACGTGCGGCGGCGGCTCCTCGAGCGTTTTTAGTAACGCGTTGAACGCCGCCGTCGAGAGCATGTGGACCTCGTCGATGATGTAGACCTTGAACTTGCCCTGCGCCGGCGAATAACGCGCGGTCTCGCGGAGATCGCGCACCTGTTCGACGCCGTTGTTCGAGGCCCCGTCGATCTCGATCACATCGAGGTGGGTTCCGTCCGCAATCGACAAGACCGCCGGATCGTTCGGATCGAAATCCGCGTTCGGCCCGCCGGTGCAGTTGAGCGCCTTGGCAAAGATCCGCGCCGTCGAAGTCTTGCCCGTGCCGCGCGGCCCGACGAAAAGATAGGCGTGCGCGATCCGGTTCCGGGCAATCGCGTTTTTCAACGTCCTGACCACATGGTCCTGCCCCACGACATCCGCGAAAATCTGCGGACGCCATTTGCGGGCGATGACTTGGTAACCGGTGGGCATCTCGGAAGTAGGAGCCCGCTTGCGGGCGATTAAAAGCTCAGCGCAACCCCCGGAGCGCTTGCAAGCAAGCTCCTACATCGGCCCGCAAAAAGAAAGTGGCCAGGCAATCCACGGCACTGGGAGGACGACATTACCGTTGCTGCCTTCCGGCCCTGGCGGGGTTCACGCGCCTGCCCATGCATGGCACCTGGCCGGAGCGGACCATGCGGGGGTCGAAACGCTGCGCAACCCTAATTTCCCGCCCCAACCCGGTCCGGACTTCAGTCCTTCTTCGGCTCGGGCGGCGGGCCCTCGCGTTTGCCCCCGATTCGCTCGCGGAAAAACTGCAAACTAGGGCGATCCTCCCGCATCCGTTCGCGCTGCTTTTCCTGCAATTTGTCCAATTTCTTGCGCTGCTCCGGGGTCAATTCCGCGGCAAATCTCTGCTGCAACCCGCGAAGCATGGCGCCCGTTTCCTTGAGCGAATTTTGCCGGAGCGCTCGCATTTCTTCCTCCATCTTCTCCACCATCGGCCGGATCTTTTCTTTCTGCGCGGCCGTCAGGTCGAGCTGATCGGTGAAGTGACGCAGCAACATCGGCGGGGTGGGCGGCATCGATTTCGCGCGCTTCTGCTCCATGATCCGCGGCCCGATCCGCACCATCAGCAATCCGCCAAAGATCGCACCCGCCGCAAAGACGGTGGCAAAGGCGAGAACCACTTTCCAAGGTTTGTTCATCGGTTTATTCGCCGTCCTCAAGCAGCATCGCTACCGGGTCCTCCAGCGCGATCAACTCGTCGTCAACGGGGTGCGCGGTGAGCACAGGATAGCTCACGACGACGCTTGCCACCGCCAGCAGGCTGGCGACGCCCACCGCCCGCAGCGAAAACCGTTCCAGCAGCGAGCGCATCGGCCCCTCCGCGGCAAACGCCAAAGCCGCCACCCGCGTCGAAAAGCCAAAGGGCGCGGCGACATCTGTCCCGCGAGGGGCACGCCGCGCGCCGGCCGTGAGTCGGGCCCAGGATTGATCGTGATCGGTGGGTTTCATGTTCGTTCCTTTTGTTGCAATTCCAAAAACATCGAGCGCAACTTCCGCCGCGCCCGGAAGGCACGCACTTTGATGAGCGAGGTGTTCCAACCGGTGAGTTCGCCGATCTCGGCGATGGTCTTCTGCTCCATGTCGAGCAACTGGAGCACCATCCGGTCGTCGGGCTTCAATTGATCGAGGAGCTTGTGGACCAATTCGTGCGCCGCCATCGCGTCATTGGCCGCCACGTCCTTCTCGTTCGTCATCACCGCATCAAGCACCTCGGCTTCGTTCTCCGAAAGATCCGCCCAACGAAATTCCGGCCGGCGTTTCTGCGCGCGCAGCTGGTCGATGCACGTCGTGACCGCGATCCTCGAGACCCAGTGCGGAAACGGCACCGCGCCCTGATATTGTTCGAGTCGGGTGAACATTTTCAAAAAAATATCCTGCGCCAAGTCTTCCTCGGCAACCCGCCGGGGCAGGTGGGAGCGAACGATGCGGATAACCAGCGGATGCAAGTGGTCGACCAATTCGCGTGCCGCGGCCTGGTCACGGCGGCGCACGCGATCCAAGCAGCCGGCCACGTCGAACGGCGGTTCATCAGGCATAGGAGGATAGAGTTAAAAACCTGCACATCATGCAAGACGGGCCTCGAAACCACTCGGTTACACTCGACCGCACAAAGCCCTTTCTTGACTCTCGCTCCACCGCACCGCTAGCCGTCTGTGCATTGCAATGACTCTTCTCTCCCAGGCCCTTCGACTTACGAACACGCGCGATCATTGATTGACCGCTTGTCGGTTGATCGCGCGTTGGCCTGATAGAAATTTCCCGTGTCCGCCGTGTCGCGGACTGACGGTTCGGCTGCTCGCTTCCCGCTCCACGTCTCTCCAACCTCCCATTTTCATTCTCCATTTTCCGCCATGCAATCCGCGCCCGTCTCCAAATACCGTCCGTTTCCCCCCGTCGCCCTGCCCAACCGCCAGTGGCCCAACCGCACTTTAACCCAAGCCCCGATCTGGTGCAGCGTCGATCTCCGCGACGGCAATCAGGCCCTCGCCCAACCCATGAGCGTCGATGAGAAACTCGAGTATTTCGACCTGCTCGTGAAAATCGGTTTCAAAGAAATCGAGATCGGTTTCCCCTCTGCCTCGCAGATCGAATTCGATTTCTGCCGCCGCCTGATCGAGGAGAAGCGCATCCCCGACGACGTCGCCATCCAGGTCCTTTGCCAATGCCGCGAAGACCTCATCGCGCGGAGCTGCGCGGCTCTCGCCGGCGCCAAGCACATCATCTTTCACCTCTACAACTCCACCTCGCCCGCCCAGCGCCAGCACGTCTTCAACGCTGCCCGAGCCGACGTGGTCGCCATCGCCACCCGCGGCACCGCTTGGGTGAAACAACACACCGCCACCCTCGCCGCCGCCGGCACGCACGTGCGCTTCGAGTATTCGCCCGAGAGCTTCACCAGCACCGAACTCGATTTCGCCCTCGAAATCTGCGAGGCCGTGACCGACGTCTGGCAACCGACCGTGGAGAACAAAATCATTCTCAATCTCCCCGCCACCGTCGAATACGCCACGCCCAACGTCCACGCCGATCAGATCGAGTGGATGTCCACGCACCTCACCCGCCGCGACCGCACGTTCATCTCTCTCCACACCCACAACGACCGCGGCACCGGCATCGCCGCCACCGAACTCGCCCTGCTCGCCGGCGCCGACCGCGTCGAGGGCACGCTCTTCGGCAACGGCGAGCGCACCGGCAACCTCGACCTCGTCACCGTCGCCCTGAATTTCTACACGCACGGCATCCATCCCCGCCTCGATTTCTCCGACATCAATCACGTCCGCGACGTCTACGAGCGTTGCACCAAACTCGAAGTTCCTCCCCGCCAGCCTTACGCCGGCGAGCTCGTTTTCACCGCCTTTAGCGGCTCGCACCAAGACGCGATCAAAAAGTCCTGGGCCGTCCAAAAACCCGACGCACCTTGGGACGTAATTTACATCCCGATCGACCCCGCCGACCTCGGCCGCAGCTACAAAGCCATCATCCGCATCAACAGCCAGTCCGGCAAAGGCGGCGTCGCTTACGTGCTCGAGAATGCCTTCGGCTTCCAATTGCCAAAACTCATGCACAAGGAAATCGGCAAACTCATCAACGACCGGGCCGACGCCAAGGGCACCGAGCTCTCCGCCGACGAGATCAACACCATCTTCCGCCGCGAATACCTCGAGCAGGCCGACGCGCCCCTCGTGCTCCAGCATTTTAAAACCACCGAGCGCGACAGCAACGTGACCTGCGAAGCCGCGATGACGTTCACCGGCATCATCCACGCCCTCACCGGCACCGGCAACGGCCCCATCGCCGCCTTCGTGCGCGCCCTTGCGACCACGAAACTGCCGAAGTTCGACGTGCTTAATTACAGCGAACACTCCCTCGGCAGCGGGAGCGAAGCGCGCGCCGTGAGTTATATTCAGATCAAGACCGAGCGCGGCCTCGCCCTTTACGGCGCCGGCATCGACACCAATATCGAACTCGCCTCGATCAAAGCCATCGTCAGCGCCCTCAACCGCGCCCTCGCAAAGTAAAAAGTAGAGCTGGGTCTCCGACCCGCCCTCACCCTTACCCCGCTTTTATGTTTCTCCACCGTCTCCTATCGCTTGTCTTCGCCGCCGTCCTCCCTCTCGCCGCTCCTTCACTCATGGCCACCGACACTCGCGCCGAGTTCCTCCAACTCATCGACCGCCCCCGCGTGCCAGCCGACGCCAAGTTCGAAACCTCGTCGTCCCCCGCTCCCTCCGGCCTTTCTCGCCTCGATTTTAATTTCGCCTCCGACTCCACCAACCGCGTCCCCGGAATCCTCCTCAAGCAAACCTCCTCCGCCTCTGCCTCCGTCCGCCAGCCCGTCGTCATCGCCCTCCACGGCACCGGTGGAAACAAAGAGACCCAGCTCGCCCTCCTCGAACAACTCGCCGCCGACGGTTTCATCGCCGTCGCCATCGACGCCCGCTACCACGGCGCGCGCGCTTCGCAGCCCAAAGGCACCGCCGACTACAACGCCGCCATCCTTCGCGCCTTCCAGACCGGCCAAGAACACCCGTTCTTCATCGACTCCACGTGGGACATTTCCCGCTTGGTCGATTGCCTCGTCGCCCGCGACGACGTCGACCCCGCCCGCATCGCGCTCATCGGCTTTTCGAAAGGCGGCATCGAGGCCTACCTCACCGCCGCCGCCGATCCGCGCATCGCCGCGACGGTCGCCTTCATCGGCGTCCAAAGTTTCGGTTGGGCCGTCGACCACGACGCGTGGCAATCCCGCATCGGCACCGTCCAGGCCGCCTTCGATGCCGCCGCCAAGGACGCGGGCATAACCAAGCCCGATGCCGCCTTCGTGCGCCGTTTTTATGACCGCGTCGCCCCGGGGATCTACGACCGTTTCGACGGCCCGGCGATGCTCCCACTCATTGCACCGCGTCCCTTCCTCGCCATCAACGGAGACTCGGACGACCGTACGCCTTTACCCGGACTCGAACTTTGCGCCGCCGCCGCCCGCGCCGCCTATAAAGCCGCTGGGGCCGAGGAGAACTTCACGCTCACCCTCCAGCCCAACACCGGCCACAAGACCAACCCAGAGTCCGTCGTCGCCGCCCGCGCCTGGCTCGTGCGCCACCTCAAGCCCTGATCCGGGCGCGCCCGCTTGCGCTTTCGCGCCGCCAGCGGCCCGGGCTCCGTGACGTAGCTTGCGCACCCGTCGGGGCACCCTAGGTTCGACCTCTCCATGAAGTTCACTCCCGCCCAGCCCGCCCTCTTCGGCGAAACCCTCGACTCGCTGACCGCGCACTTGCGCGAACTGGGCGAGCCGACCTTCCGCGCGAAACAGATTCTCGACTGGGTCTACAAGAAGCGCGCTCGCACGTGGGACGCGATGACTAACCTTCCAAAACCGCTCCGCACGAAGCTCGAGGCCACCTTCGACCTCACTCCCTCGACCCTCGTCCTCACCAAAGAATCCGGCGACGTTACCGACAAACTCCTCCTCGAACTCCGCGACGGCTCCCTCATCGAAAGCGTCATCATCCGCGCCCCGCAGTCCGACGTCGGAGAAGAGCTTTCCCGAAAAACCATCTGCATTTCCACCCAAGTCGGTTGCGCCATGGGCTGCGTGTTCTGCGCCAGCGGCCTTGCCGGACTCAAGCGCGACATGTCCGCCGGCGAAATCGTCTCCCAGCTCCTCCAGGTCTGCTACCGCGAAGACGCCACCACGCCCCGCGCCCGCCCCGAACTCGCCTCCTTCGACAACATCGTCGTCATGGGCATGGGCGAACCACTCGCCAACTACGACGCCCTCATCCGCGCCCTCACCATCCTCAACGCGGAGTGGGGCCTCGGCTTCGGCGCCCGCCGCATCACCGTTTCCACCAGCGGCCTCGTCCCGAAAATCCTCAAACTCGCCGAGGAGCCCATCGGCTTCCGTCTCGCCGTCTCCCTCCACGGTTCCACCAACGAGGTCCGCGAAAAAATCATGCCGGTGAACAAGGCCTATCCGCTCGAAAAACTCATCCCCGCCGTCCGCGAGTTTTCCGAGAAACACGGCCGCATGGTCACCCTCGAGTTTATTCTCATCGAGGACGTCAACGACTCGGTCGAACAAGCCGGCGAACTCCGCGACATCGCCCGTGACCTCCACGCGCACGTGAATATCATTCCTTATAACACCGTCGAGGGTCTGCCCTGGAAACGCCCGAGCGTGATGGTGCAAGAAGGCTTCGCCGATGTCCTCCGTGCTGCCCGCGTTCCCGTGACGTTGCGCCGCGAAAAAGGCCACGATATCGCCGCCGCCTGCGGTCAGCTCCGTCTCAAGACCGAGAAGTCCCGCGAGCTGGCCCAAGCGTAAGGCCGGGTCTCCGACCCGCCCTCTACGCCCCCGCCAGGCATCCCTTCAGCATGACCACCGCGTCCGCCGCCTCACCGGTGGCCAAACCGTCTCCCGCCCTCGGCATTCTCTGCGCCCTCAGCGTGGGCCATCTGCTCAACGACACCGTCCAGTCGCTGCTCCCTGCGCTCTACCCGCTCCTCAAGGAGTCCCTCAACCTCACCTTCACCCAGATCGGCCTCATCACCCTTGCATTTCAGCTCACCGCGTCGCTGCTCCAGCCGGTCGTCGGTCTGTTCACCGACCGCCATCCGCAGCCCTACTCGCTTGCTGCCGGCATGATCCTGTCGCTCCTCGGCCTGCTGCTGCTCGCCTTTGCCACCACCTTCTCGGCCGTGCTCATCGCCGGCGGGCTCGTCGGTCTCGGCTCCTCCATTTTCCACCCCGAAGCCTCCCGCGTCGCCCGGCTCGCTTCCGGTGGCCGCCACGGATTCGCCCAGTCTCTTTTTCAAGTCGGCGGCAACGCCGGCAGCGCCCTCGGTCCACTGCTTGCCGCACTTTTCGTCGCCCAACACTCGCAGTCACGGGTCGCTTGGTTCGCCGTCGTCCCCATCGTCGGATTCATTTTGCTCACCCGCGTCGGCCACTGGTATCGCGCCCAACTCGCCTTCGCCCACGCCTCGACTCACCGCGCCGCACTTCCGGCTCCGCTGCCGCGCCGTCGCGTCATCACCGCCATCGCGATCCTCGCTGTGCTCATCTTTTCAAAATATTTCTACATGGCCTGCCTCGGCAGCTATTACACGTTCTACCTCATCGAGAAATTCCAGGTCTCGATTCAAACCTCCCAACTCCTGCTCTTTGTTTTTCTAGGCGCGGTCGCCGCGGGCACGATCATCGGCGGCCCCGTGGGCGACCGGATCGGCCGCAAAGCCGTGATCTGGGTTTCGATCCTCGGCGTCGTGCCGTTCACCTTGATTTTACCTCACGCGAACTTGTTTTGGACCGCCGCGCTCACGGTCGTGATCGGCGTCGTCTTGGCCTCGGCGTTCTCCGCGATCCTCGTCTATGCCCAAGAACTGATGCCACACCGTGTCGGTCTCGTTTCCGGCATCTTCTTCGGGTTTGCTTTTGGCATGGGCGGGCTCGGTTCCGCCGCCCTAGGAATCCTCGCCGACCACCAAGGGCTCGACTATGTCTTCAAGGTCTGCGCCTTTCTCCCTCTCCTCGGATTTTTGGCTTTTTTTCTACCGAAACCTAATCGGTAAAAATCGGCTTGAATTCTTCCCCGAACTTTTTTTTGCATCCCTGTCTTTCCCGCCCGCCCCCGCACGGTCGACCACCCAATTTTTCCCCATGATCGAAGTCAAAGGCCTCGTTAAAACCTACGGCAACAAACGCGCCGTGGACGGCATCACCTTCACCGTAAAACGCGGCGAAATTCTCGGCTTCCTTGGCCCCAACGGTGCCGGTAAGTCGACTACGATGAAGATGATCACCGGCTTCATCCGGCCCGACGCCGGCACCGCCACCGTCGGCGGCATCGACGTCGCCGTCGACCCCGTAGGCGTTAAACGCCAGCTCGGCTACCTGCCCGAAAGCGCTCCCGCCTACCCTGAAATGACCGTCGAGGAATTCCTGCGCTTCATCGCCGAAATTCGCGGCTTCCGCGACACCGGCGAGAAACGCGCCCGCGTCGAGCACGTCCTCGGGCTCACCCATCTCGCCTCCGTCCGCACGCAAACGATCGAAACGCTTTCCAAGGGCTACAAACAGCGCGTCGGCTTCGCCCAAGCCCTGATTCACAACCCGCCCGCCCTCGTCCTCGACGAACCGACCGACGGCCTCGATCCCAACCAGAAGAACGAAGTCCGCACCCTCATTCGGAACATGGCCGCCGAGAAAGCCGTGATTCTCTCCACTCACATTCTCGAAGAAGTGGAGGCCATCTGCACTCGGGTGATCATCATCGCGAGCGGTCGCATCGTCGCCGATGAAACTCCATCCGCCCTTCGCGCCCGCCAACCCGGCGCCCGCCTGGACGAGATCTTCCGCGCCCTCACCACCTAGCTGGCAACGCGACGCCTCCGATCCCTTAATCCTCTTTCCTGCTTACACCTCTTACTCCTCTTATGAGCCAGATCCGCCCCCTCTTCAAACGCGAGTTTCTCGGCTACTTCCGCTCGCCCGTGGCCTACGTCTTCCTGATCGCCTTCCTCCTCATCTCGGTGTCGCTCGCTTTCTCCCGCTACGGCAATTTCTTTAAAGCCGGCACCGCAAGCCTGGAAACGTATTTCCTTTTTTTTCCATGGCTGTTCATGTTTATCGTGCCCGCCGTCGGCATGAGGCTCTGGTCCGAGGAAAAACGCTCCGGCACCGTTGAGCTGCTCCTCACCTTGCCCGTGACCACGCTCGAGGCCGTTCTCGGCAAGTTTCTCGCCGGCTGGGCATTTCTTACCCTCGCGGTTTTGCTCAGCTTCCCGATGGCCCTCACCGTCGCCTTCCTCGGCGATCCCGACTGGGGCATCATCGCTTCGACTTACCTCGGCGCGATCCTCATGGCCGGCGCCTACCTCGGCATCTGCGCGCTCACTTCCGCTCTGACGAAGAACCAAGTCATCAGCTTCGTCCTGAGCCTCGCCGCCTGTGCGATGCTCGTGTTCCTCGGCCTCAGCAGCTTCACCTCCACGCTCGAAAGCTTTTTGCCCGTCGGCATCGCCGATGTCGTTTCAAACTTCAGCTTCGTCACCCACTTCGACGCTTTCACCAAGGGCATCGTCGACCCGAAAGACGTCGCCTTCTTCCTCTCTCTGATCGGCTTCACCCTCTTCCTCAACGTCGTCGCCCTCGAACGGTAGGAGCCCGCTCGCGGCCGATTCTGTTTTCCGCTTCGAACTCTCAACTCTCAGCTCTCAACTCCCAGCTTTTCTTTTCTCCGCCCCATGAAACCCAGCGGCAAAATCCTCGCCATCGCCCTCCTCTTCATCGGCCTCGTTCTCGTCAACTTCCTGGCCTCGTCCCTCCCGGTGCGCCTCGATACGACTGCCGAGCGAATCTACACCCTTTCCCCCGGCACCCAAGCCCTGCTCGGCAAAATCGAAGAACCCGTCGTCCTCGATTTCTATTTCACAAAATCTGCAACCGGCCTGCCCATCGCCTACAAAAACTATGCGACCCGCGTCGAGGAGATGCTCCGCCAATACGCTCGCGCCTCCCGCGGTAAGCTGACCCTCAACATCATCGACCCACGCCCCGACACGCCCGAAGAAGAAAAAGCCACCGCCGCCGGCATCCAACCACAGCTCATCCCCACCACCGGCGAGCAGATCCAGTTCGGCCTCGTTGCAATCCAAGCCGACCAACAAAAAACCCTTGCCGCGCTCAACCCCCAGCGTGAGCAGTTCCTCGAATACGATCTCTCGCAGCTCGTTTACAGCGTCCAGCAGATCGACAAACGGAAACTCGGCCTACTCACCAGCCTCCCGCTCCAGGGGACCAGCGCCCAAGAAGCGCAAATGATGATGATGATGCGCCAGCAGCCCAAGCCCGGCCAGTTCGTCGCCACCGAGTGGGAAAAAACCTTCGAGATCATTCGCATCGAGCCCGGCGCCACCGAGCTTCCACCGGGCCTCGACGTCCTTGCCGTCATCCACCCGCAGGGTGTTGCCCCAAAACTTCAATTTGCCATCGACCAGTTTATCCTCGGCGGCAAACCCGTCTTTCTCGCCGTCGATCCCGCGTCCCAACACTTCAAGCGTCAGGCCAACCCGCAGCAACCGATGATGGGCGCGCCCACGCCCAACGTCGCCAGCGACCTCCCCGCCCTGCTCACCGCCTACGGCGTCACCTACGATCCGCAGAAAATCGTCGGCGATTTGGAAAACGCCACCCAAGTCCAAATCCAGGGCGGCCAAATCGCCCGTTACCCCGTCTGGTTGAATCTCCGCCGCGCCAACTTCAGTTCCACTTCGGCCACCACCGGCCAACTCAACTCCACGATCTTTATCGAATCCGGCGCCTTCATCGCCACGGCCGGAGCGACCACCACGTTCACGCCGCTCATCCAGTCCTCCGCTTCATCCGGCGAACTCGCCGCGATGGCGCTGCAATTCGCCCAGCCCGACGCCATCGCCCGCCAGGTCATACCCTCCGGTAAGAAAACCGTCGCCGCCCTCGTCACCGGTAAATTCAAAACCGCCTTCCCCGCCGGCGCCCCCAAAGACGACAAACCCGCCGACCCCGCTGGAGCGGCGACGCCTCCGTCGGCTCTTCCCTCCGATTCTCTCAAAGAATCTAAAGCCAGTTCCACCCTCTTCATCATCGCCGACACCGACTGGCTCTTCGACGACTACAGCATCCGCAAAATGAATTTCTTCGGCCAGACCGCCGCCGAACCCATCAACGACAACCTCGCCCTCGCCGCCAACTCCCTCGAGTTCCTCTCCGGCTCGTCGGACCTCATTTCCATCCGCGGCAAGGGCAATTCCCTGCGCCCCTTCGAGGTCGTCCGCACGATGGAGATCAACGCCAACCAAAAGTATCAGGAAAAACTCTCCGAACTCGAAACCCGCCTCCAATCCGTTCAGCAAAAACTCAGTGAACTTCAGGGCAAAAAAGGCGAAGCCAATCGCCTCGTTGCCTCGCCCGAAGTGACCAAGGCCATCGCCGACTTCCAGAAGCAACAAGCCGCGATGAGCGGCGAGCGCCGCCAGATCCGCCGCGCGCTCCGCGAGGACATCGACCAACTCGAAAACCGGCTGCTCATCCTCAACCTCCTCGCCGCCCCCGGCCTGATCGGAATCTTCGGCCTCTGGTTCGCCCGCTCCCGCAAAAAGTAGGGCAGGTCTCCGACCCGCCCTCCACGCCCGAGCCCAATCCCACGCCAAGTTCCACGCCCTCCGCGCCTCAGCCACGCCTTTTTCGAATTTCGCCCACGCCTTTCGCCTCGTCCCGATGAAACTCAAATCCCTCCTGCTCATCGTCGCCGCTCTCGCCGCGCTTTCTGTCATCGTCTTTTTCATCCGCAAACCCGCGCCCGCCGTCACCGCCGACGCGCGCCTTAACCAACCGGTGCTCGACGCCGCCACCGCCGAAAAAGTCGCCGAACTCCGCCTCACCGAATCAGGCAAATCTCTGACGGTGAAACGCGACGCCAACGGCGTTTGGCGCGTCCCGTCCTACCACGATTTCCCCGTCGATTTCTCCCGCGTCACCCGCCTCGTCGCCGATCTCAACGACGCCAAACTCACCCGCCTCGTCACCACCAACCCCGAACGCATCGCCCGCCTCGATTTCAAAGACACCACGATCACCTTGCTCGACTCGGCCGCCAAAGAGTTGTGGACCGTCACGCTGGGCAAAAATCCGGAAAGCGGCTCCGGTCGCTTTCTCCGCTACGGCAACGAGCCCAAAGCCTTCCTCGCTTCACTGAACACCTACCTCGACCTCGAACCGAAAAACTGGGCCAACGCCGAACTGCTCGCCCTCAAGCCAGACGATATCGCCAAAATCGAACTCCCTTTCACCGAGGGCGGCCCCGTCACGTTCACCCGCGCGAAAAAAGAAGACCCGTGGACCGCCACCGCCACGCCCGCCGGCCAAAAACCCAAGACCGACACCCTCGCCTCCGCGCTCAACACCCTCACCTCGATCCGCTTCTCGGACACCTCCGATCCCGCCGACGCCAAAGTCGCCGAGGCAAAGCCCCATGCCCGCGCCTACACCCTCACCGCCTTTGACGGCAAGATCGTCACCATCAGCCTCGCCCGCAAACCCGAGGAGAAAAAGATCAAGCCCCCCGTCACCGACAAATCGCTCCTCGGCGCCGCGACGCCCTCGGCACCGACCGCACCGACGCCCGCCCCCGACCCAAAACTTCTGACCCCCGAATTCGAAACCATCCCCGCCGGTCCGGTGTTCGTCAGCATCGCCCACCGTGACGTCGCCGCCCCGGTCAACGCCCTCATGGCCAAGCGCGCCTTCCAAATCGCCGACTACACCTTCACGAGCCTCCCCCAGCAATCCGCCGACCTCTTCGAACCCGCCCCGCCACCCGCGCCCGCCGCCGAGCCTAAAAAACCCTAAAAACAGGAGCCGCGCCCCGAAGATACCGCGGTCTCCTAACTCCGATCTTTACACATATCATCACTTACCTATGTGTTGATACGTTATGTCGCCTCCTTTTGCACCTGCCCCGTCCGACCGCCCTATTTCCGAATTTTTCGCGCTCGGTCGACCACTGCGCTCCCTCGAGTTTTTCCCACCCAAGGACGACGCCGGCGTCGAGGCTCTCCGCGCCACCGCAACCGCCCTCCGCAGCATATCCCCGGACTTTGTTTCCGTAACCTACGGAGCCGGTGGCACTACCCGGGAGCGCACCGCGCAAGTCAGCGCGCTGCTGCGCCAAGAGCTCGGCTTCACGGTCATGCCTCACCTCACCTGCGTCGGCCACACCCGCGCCGAGTTGCACGACCTCGCCGACCGCATCCACGCCGGAGGTTTCCGCAACATCATGACCCTCCGGGGCGATCCGCCCAAGGGTGCGACCACGTTCACGGCCACTGCCGACGGCCTTTGCTACGCCAACGAACTCGTCGCCTTGCTGAAAACTCGCCATCCCGATTTCTGCCTCGGCGTCGGCGGTTATCCGGAAAAACACCCCGAGGCCACCACGCTCGCAGCCGACCTCGACGCCTTGAAACGCAAGGTCGATGCCGGTGCCGCCTTCGTCACCACGCAGCTCTTTTTCGACAACGCCGTTTATTACCGCTTCGTTGAAAAGTGCCGCGCCGCCGGAATCAACGTCCCGATCGTGCCCGGCCTTATGCCGGTGCTTTCGCTGAAACAAGTCCAACGCTTCACCGCCATGTGCGGCGCCGCTTTGCCGCCCGCGCTGATCAAGCGCCTTGAAGTCGCCGCCGAAAACACCGAGGTCGTCGAGATCATCGGCCTCGACTGGGCGCTCACCCAGATCCGCGATCTCCTCGCCCACGACGCCCCCGGCTACCACCTCTACATCATGAACCGCGCGAAGAGCGCCCTCGCCCTCGCCGCCGGTCTCGCCGCCTGAGGCTTGGCTCGAACACCCGCCTCACCCGCCCGCCATCACCGCCCGGAAGCCCGCCTCCGTCAAAATCCGCGCCACCGTCTCGCGTTGGTCGCCCTGAATCTCGATCACGCCGTCTTTCACCGTGCCGCCGCAGCCGCAGGCCCCGCGCATTTTTTTGCAGAGCTGCTCCTTTTCCGGCAGACCGATCCCGGTAAATCCGCTCACGGTCGTCACCGTCTTTCCGCCGCGGCCGCCCGTCTCGCGCCGCACCTCAAGTCGGCCGCGATTTTTCTCGGGCGCCATCGCCTTCGCGCCGCTCCCCACGTTCACACCAGACCCGACTGCCGGCCGGGCCGGCGCGCTCGGCAACCCCGCCCCACTCAACGCCCCAAACGGATTCTGCCCCAGACCCTGCCCCCCATCCGTCGAAATTTTCCCGTGCGCGTTCATCGTCAAAAGGTCCTCACGTTCTCAAATTTCGCGTTCAGCTCCGTGCCCGCCCACCGCCGCACACGCCCACCGGAATATCCGTCTCGCCGCCAAGAAACATCAGCGCCTTCGCGTAGCTGCGATTCTCCAAAAAATGCACCAATTGAGGGTGCAATGTCATACGCTCCTGCTCCAAGCAGCCGTCCAGCTGCGCCATCGCCTCCGCTACGATCTGCCCGTCACCGGACTTAATCGCCGCCAACATTCTAGTAATCGACAACTTGATTTGAGTTTCCATTTTGGGTTTCGCCGTGGTTTCGCCCGGAGTGGTTAAAAATTGCAGTAGTTCGTCCGCCGCCAAAATAGCTGCGTTGCTTATCCGTCAGCTACCCACGTTAAGCCCGATTGCAATCCCCGAGACCCACCGCCCCGGACTTGTCTCCGCCCCATTCATCGTGCTCTCTTAGTCTTCAAACCTCTTGCTAACGCTATCGCCGGGAGCAGCTCACGCTGTTCCTCGGCCGCATCGCAGGATCTTCCGACCATATTTTTCATCCTTACGCTTAATTTTTTCATGAGTTCCACGACTGTCCCGACCCACGCCAACTCGGCCATTATCGAACAGATGTATGAGACTTGGCTCGATCATCCCGATTCGGTTGATCCGACTTGGCGCGCCTTCTTCCAAGGCTTCTCCCTCGGCAATACCAACGGCTCCCTCGCCTCCGCTTTGGCCGGTTCCGGGGCGGTCGCCGCGCCCGCCGCCCCGATCATCGACAGTCTCAAGCAGGCCCGCGTCCACTACCTCATCAACGCCTACCGCGCCCTTGGCCACCTTCAGGCGCACCTCGATCCGCTCAGCAGCCCGCCCGCCCCGGTCGCCAAACTCTCCCTTGAGCAATTCGACCTCTCGGCCGCCGACCTCGACACGTCCTTCGATACCGGCACCTACCTCGGCGGCGGTCAGAAGAAACTCCGCGATATCGTCGCCACCCTTCAACAAACCTACTGCAGCCACGTCGGCGTAGAATACGCGCACATCCAAGACACCGACTGCCGCCACTGGCTGCGCGACCGCATCGAATCGTCCCGCCTTCAGCCGACCTTCACCACTGCGCAGAAAGTCCGCATCCTCCGCCGCGTCCACAAGGCCGAGCTCTTCGAAAAATTTCTCCACACCAAATACGTCGGCCAAAAACGATTCTCCCTTGAAGGCGGCGAGACCATCATCGCCGCGCTCGACGCGGTCATCGACCATAGCCCCGAGGTCGGCGTCGAGGAGATCGTCATGGGCATGGCCCACCGCGGCCGCCTCAATGTGCTCTGCTCCGTCATGCGAAAATCGTTCGACCAGCTCTTCGAACAGTTTTCCGAAAACTACCTTCCCGACACCGTCGCCGGTGATGGCGACGTCAAATATCACCTCGGCTACGAATCCATCCTGACCACGACCTCAGGCGCCCAAGTCGAGGTGCGCCTCACGGCCAATCCTTCCCACCTCGAGATCGTCAATCCCGTCGTCGAAGGCCGCGCCCGCGCCCGCCAACGCATCCGAGGCGATACGGAAACCCGCACCAAGGTCCTCCCTTTGCTGATCCACGGCGACGCCGCCGTCGCCGGCCAAGGCGTGGTTGCCGAGACTCTCAACTTTTCCCAACTCCCCGGCTACCGCACCGGCGGCACCCTCCACTTCGTGATCAACAACCAGATCGGCTTCACCACCGATCCGATCGATGCCCGCTCCACGCGCTACTGCACCGATGTCGCCAAGATGATCGAAGCGCCCATTTTCCACGTCAACGGCGACGACCCCGAGGCCGTGTGCATGGTTGCCCAACTCGCGCTCGATTTCCGCGCAAAATTCCACCGCGACGTGTTCATCGACATGTATTGCTTCCGCCGTCGCGGCCACAACGAGACCGACGAGCCCGCCTTCACGCAGCCGATTCTCTACAAAAAAATCGCCGCCCACCCGCTCGTGTCCGCCGTTTACACCGACCGCTTGGTGACCGCCTCCACCATCACTTCCGCCGAGGGCGAAGCCATCACCGCCGAGTATTCCGCCTCCCTCGAAGAAAATCTCACCAAAGCCAAAGAACGCGAAGCCGCCAAGATCGCCAAACGCGCGAAAGCTAAACCCACCGACGCCTTCAAGGGCTCGACCGCCATTTTCCAACCGGACTACCACCACACGCCCGTTGAGACCGGCGTGAGCCGCGACGTGCTCGACCGGGTCGTCCTAGGCCTCACCACCGTCCCGCCGACCTTCAAAACAAACCCGAAAATCCAGCGCTTTCTCGAAGCCCGCACCGCCGCTTACCGCGACGGCGGCCCGATCGATTGGGGCTTTGGCGAGGCGCTCGCTTTCGGCTCCCTGCTCGCCGAAAACACGCCTGTCCGTCTCAGCGGCCAAGACTGCGAGCGCGGCACGTTCACCCACCGGCACGCCGTCCTCAACGACGCCGAAACCGCCACAAAATACACGCCGCTCAAAAACATTCCCGGCACCACCGCCCGGTTCTGCGTTTACAACTCCCTGCTCTCCGAAGTCGCCGTGCTCGGCTTCGATTACGGCTACTCGCTCGACTACCCCGAGATGCTCTGCATCTGGGAAGCCCAATTCGGCGACTTCGCCAACGGCGCCCAGGTCATGATCGACCAGTTCATCACCGCCGGTGAGTCGAAGTGGCAACGCACCAGCGGCATCGTGCTCCTCCTCCCCCACGGCTACGAAGGCCAGGGCCCCGAACATTCTTCCGCCCGCCTCGAACGCTTCCTCCAATCCTGCGCCGAAGATAATTTCCAAGTGGCCAACATCACCACGCCGGCAAATTTCTTCCACGCCCTCCGCCGCCAAGTCCGCCGAGACTTCCGCAAGCCGCTCGTCGTGATGGCGCCGAAGTCCCTTTTGCGCCATCCCGCCGCCGTCTCCAAAATCGAGGACTTCACCTCCGGCGGCTTCCAGGAAATCATCAACGATCCGGCCGCGCCGGAAAAAGTGGAGCGCCTCATTTTCTGCTCCGGCAAAGTCTACTACGATCTCGTCGACTACCGCGCCAAGCAGAACATCACCGACACCGCGATCGTTCGCATCGAGCAACTCTACCCGCTCCACAAAAACGCCCTCGCCAAACTCTCCGATACTTACGGCCACGCCTCGCGCCTCATCTGGGCGCAGGAAGAATCGCAGAACATGGGCGCGTGGTCCTACCTCGCCCCGCAACTCGAAGAAATCTTCGGTCGTAAGCCCACCTACGCCGGCCGCGATGCCTCCTCGTCCCCCGCCATCGGCAATCTCGCCCTCCATCGCCTCGAACTCACCGCCTTCCTCAACGACGCTTTCACGCTCTGATCTAGCTTCGCCTCTCTCGCTCCTTTCACCTATCTCACCTTTATGAATTTCGAAGTAAAGATCCCGCCCATGGGCGAATCCATCAGCTCCGGCATCCTCGCCAAATGGCACGTCAAGGACGGCGACACGGTCAAAAAAGATCAGCCGCTCTTCGAGCTTGAGACCGATAAAATCACCTCCGAGGGCACCGCTGAATCCGCCGGAAGAATTTCCCTGAAAGTCGCCGCCGGCATCGAGGTCAAAATCGGCGAACTCGTCGCCACCATCGACTCCGAAGCCTCCGCCGGTGCAGCCGCGCCGGCTGCTTCTCCGACTGCCCCCACGGCTGCGGCCAAAGAGTCGACCTCCTCTCCCGCCGTCCGTCGTATCGCCGAAGAAACCGGCATCAACCCCGCCGCCGTCGCCGGCACCGGTAAGGCCGGACGGGTCACCAAGGGCGATATGCTCGCCGCCGGCGAAAAACCCGCCGCCGCTGCCGCTGCTCCCGCTACTCCCGCCCCGGTCGCCGCCCCTAAACCCACCGTCCCCACCGGCACGCGCCAGACCCGCAAAAAGATGTCCCCCTTGCGCCAAAAAATCGCGCAACGGCTCGTCGCCGCCCAACACGAAGCCGCCATGCTCACGACTTTCAACGAAGTCGATATGTCCGCCGTCATGGCTCTCCGCGCCAAGTATCAGGACGACTTCGTCAAAAAGAACGGCTTCAAACTCGGCTTCATGTCTTTCTTCGCGAAGGCCGTCGTCAACGCCCTCAAAGAAGTCCCCGGCATCAACGCCCAGATCGATGGCAGCGAGATCATCGAAAATCATTACTACGACATCGGCGTCGCCGTCTCCACGGAGAAGGGCCTCATGGTCCCGGTCATCCGCGACTGCGATTCGCTCAGCATGGCCGGCATCGAGAAAGCCATCGGCGACGTCGCCAAGCGCGCGCGCGACAGCAAAATCACCCTCGCCGACCTCGAAGGCGGCGTCTTCACGATTACCAACGGCGGCACTTTCGGTTCGATGCTCTCGACCCCGATCATCAACGCACCGCAGAGCGCCATCCTCGGCCTCCACGCCATCAACGACCGCCCCGTCGCGGTCAACGGCCAGGTCGTCATCCGCCCGATGATGTATCTCGCCCTCAGCTACGATCACCGCCTCGTGGACGGCAAAGAAGCCGTCACTTTCCTCGTGAAAGTGAAGCAAGCCATCGAAGACCCGGCGCGGCTCCTGCTCGCGATCTAAAAAATTGTCCGGGTAGGGGCGTCGCTCGTCCACGCCCGCCTTGGGCTTCCTCCTCTCAGCTCCAGACCCTCAGCTCTCAGCCTTCATGTCTTCCCAATCCTTCGATCTGATCGTCATCGGCGCCGGCCCCGGCGGCTACGTCTGCGCCTTCCGCGCCGCCCAACTCGGCCTTAAGGTCGCGCTGGTCGAGAAACGCGCCACTCTTGGCGGAACTTGCCTCAACGTCGGCTGTATCCCGAGTAAAGCCCTGCTTCATTCCTCCGAGCAATTCGTCTTCGCCAAATCCCACGCCGCCGCCCACGGCATCAAGCTCTCCGGCGTCGAACTCGATCTCACCACGCTCTTGCAGAAGAAAGACGACGTCGTCACCAAGCTCGTCGGCGGCGTCGCCCAACTCGCCAAAGCTCGAAAAATCACCGTCATCACGGGAGCTGCGGCGTTCACTTCCCCGGCCACCCTCAGCGTCGGCGACCAGTCGATCACCGCCAAAAATATCGTCATCGCTACCGGCTCCGCCCCCGTCGAGCTGCCGTTCATGAAGTTCGACGGCGAGACCGTGGTCTCGTCCGACCATGCGATCTCGTTCTCCTCTGTCCCGAAAAAACTCGTGGTCGTCGGCGGCGGGGCCATCGGTCTCGAACTCGGCTCCGTCTGGGCCCGCCTCGGTGCCGACGTCACCGTCGTCGAATTTCTGCCCAAAATTATCGCCACTTACGACGACGATATCGTCCGCGCCTTCACCCGCATTCTCCAAAAACAAGGCCTCAAAATCGAGGTCGGTGCGAAAGTCACCGGCTACGCCAACGGCATCCTCACCGCCGAGCGCGGCACCGAGAAACTCTCCTTTCCCGCCGACAAGGTCCTCGTCGCCGTCGGCCGCCGCCCGTTCACCGATTCGCTCAATCTCGCCGCCGCCGGCGTGCTGCTCGACGAAAAGAAGCGAGTCAAAGTCGACGCCCACCTCAAGACCAACATCCCCGGCATTTGGGCCCTCGGTGACGTCGTCGCCGGCCCCATGCTCGCGCACAAAGCCGAAGAAGACGGCGTCGCCGTTGCCGAGTGGATCGCCCAAAAAGCCGGCCACGTGAACTGGGATCTCATCCCCGCCATCGTCTACACCGACCCCGAAGTCGCCAGCATCGGCCTCGGCGAGGACACCGCCAAAGCCGCCGGGATCGCCGTCAACATCGGCAAGTTTAACTTCGCCGCCAACGGCCGCGCCCTCGCCAACGACGCGACCGATGGATTCGTAAAAATCATCGCCGACGCGAAGACCGACAAAATTCTCGGCGCCCAAATCGTGGGCAAGGGCGCCGGCGAACTCATCTCCGAGATCGTGACGCACATGGAATACGGCGGCAGCGCCGAAGACCTTGCGCGCACCGTCCACGCGCACCCCACGATGAGCGAAGCCGTCAAAGAAGCCGCCCTCGCCGTCGCCAAACGCGCCCTGCACGCGATGTGAAGTCGGTCGTCCCCGGCGTCACGGCCCGATCGCCGACGCGCCCTTTCCCTTGAGCCGTTCGTCCCCCGCGTACCACCGCCGGCCTCGTGCAGGTCGACGTCAAAGGCCGCGAGACCAACGGCCGCCTCGTCCACGCCTGACAAAAAGGCCCGACCGCGGTCGGGCCCTCGCCGGAGTGGCACGGATATCCGGCCCGTGGGGTTGAGCCCGAAATCCGGCAGCGTTCGGCCCGAAATCCTTACGGTTTTTCCTGTTCGATCGACGCGACTTTGCCCGCCGCATCGAAGACGACGCGCAACTGCTCGCGCGTCCTCCGCGACGAGTGGTTCATGTAGTAGGGATAAAGCGGATCACCCCAGCAGTAGTAGCGGTGGTAAAAACCCCGGTAGAGGGGATAACCGTTGTCTCCGTCGAAGGTGACATAGCTCCAGACCTCCGTCGTGCCCTGCGCATCGGTGCGGGCGCGCACGCGGTCCGGCTCACCGAGCGCCAGCTTCACCATCTCTTGGTCGAAGCCCACGCCGACCTGCCCTTTCTTGATCATTTCCTGCTGTGTCGGCGAAAGCCGCGCGAACGCCGCCGGATTTTTTTCAATGCGAGCCTCAGGCGTTGCACAACCCGCCAGCCCCACCGCAAAAAGTAGGGCGCCCAATCCAAGGAGGAGTTTTGAGATTTTCATACTAGAAATAAGCTAATCATTCATTTCGGATTCGCAAATCAGTGACGCCCCG
>Ga0209550_10001234_pt1 | contig 24650 bp, 26 predicted proteins | sample LauGreSuBDMM15SN_2_FD_187567 | JGI IMG/M metagenome (GOLD analysis project Ga0209550, IMG submission 187567) | Freshwater lake microbial communities from Lake Michigan, USA - Su13.BD.MM15.SN (SPAdes) (version 5) | ecosystem: Environmental > Aquatic > Freshwater > Lake | place: Lake Michigan... | reverse complement strand
GGTCGTTGATGGCTGTCTTTGCGCGGGTCTGCGCATCGACGCGTTTGACAATGACGGCACAGGACAAATTGGGTCCGGGGCTGCCATCAGGCAAGGCTTTTCCGGGGATCGAGCCTGGCACCACGACCGAGTAAGCGGGGACGCGGCCAACAAATATCTCGCCTGTTGTGCGATCAATAATCTTGCTGGTTGAACTGATAAACACGCCCATGGATAGCACGGCGCCTTCTTCGACGATCACGCCTTCGACAACCTCCGACCGCGCACCAATGAAGCAATTGTCTTCGATGATCACTGGCCCGGCCTGAAGTGGTTCCAAAACGCCGCCAATGCCAACGCCACCGGACAAATGCACATTCTTGCCGATTTGGGCGCAACTGCCGACGGTAGCCCATGTGTCGATCATCGTCCCATCATCCACGCGCGCACCAATGTTGACAAAGCTGGGCATCAGGATGACGTTTTTGCCGATATAGCTGCCATGTCGGGCCACGGCCCCGGGCACGACGCGGAAACCTGCATTGCGGAAACGGTCGGCATCCCAACCGCCGAATTTAGACGGAACCTTGTCATAAGCAGGCGCACCGGACGCCCCGCCATCGACCAAAACATTGTCATTCAGGCGGAACGACAAAAGCACAGCTTTTTTCAAATACTGGTGGACCTGCCAACTGCCCGACAGCTTCTCAGCCACGCGGAACGACCCATCATCTAGGCCAGCCAAGGCCGTCTGCACCGCTTCGCGCACTTCGCCTTGGGTCGCGCTGGAAATGCTGTCGCGTGCGTCCCATGCGGCATCAATGATCTTGGCAAGTTGGTCAGTCATATCGTTCTTTCAATGGCGTGTAGCGAGGAAAGCCATGCGCTTACGTCGGCAATCTCATGATCAATAAATGGTTCTGCACCGCTGCTATCAGCTTCGACGTCGTGATTCACCCAAATAGTTGTCATGCCCAAGGCCTTTGCTGGAGCAAGATTATGGGCCGAGTCCTCGAGAAAAAGTGCACGGGTCGGATCGATATTCAGCTCAGTGCATAGCCTGTCATAACTCGCAGATGCCGGCTTTGGCAGATGCTGCATCCGGTGAATGTCGAATATATCCTCAAACACGCCATCAAGGCCGCGCGCGGTCAGAACCCGTTGGGCGTAAGGCGCATCTGCGTTTGTGAAAATCAATTTGCGCCCTGGTAAAGCTTCGATCTGTCGCCGTAAATCAGCGGCGGGCTGCAACAGGGCCATGTCCACATCATGGACGAAATCAAGATACCCATGCGGGTCGACCGCATGTTCGGTCATCAATCCGCCCAGCGTGGTGCCATATTTTTTCCAATAAGCGTGCCTAATTTGGTGTGCAGCATCAGAATCGATGTTGAAAAACCTTTCAACATATAACGCAATTCGGTCCCTAACTTGCGCCATAATATTCGCCTCTGGCCCGTAAAGGGTAAGGTCTAGATCAAAAATCCAATTGTCGATGTTGTTGAAAGATAAATGCATCCGGCCACCTAGCCAGAAACCCATCTATACTCAACGGTAACATTAGGTTAAGTTAGTGCCAATGGTGCTTAAATATCAATTTAATCGCTGAAAGTCGTATCTTTATGCCCGAACCACGCATTAGTCGTAAAATTGCGATCGGTAGCTCCGTCCTTTTTGCACTCGCACTGTCTGCTTGCGGCGGAGGTGGGGTAGGTTCGACACCCTTGCCGCCTTCCCCCACAGCGGACGTGCCACCTGCGCCGCCAGCAACCCCACCTACGCCGCCTCCAGCGCCGCGTCCGCCGCCGCCTGCGCCAACGACAAGTTTTGTAACATCGGAATATCTCCGCTCGGATGGACCAGATTTTCATCGGGCGATCACGGCCTATCAAGCGGGCGCTAGTGGGCGCGGGGTTACTGTTGGCATCATTGATTCAGGGATTGAGCCAAATAGCCACGAATTTGCGGGCCGAATCCATGCCCAGTCGGGAGATGTAACGGGCGCGGGTCGGCCGCTTGGCGACGATGATGGTCACGGCACAAGCGTTTCGCGCGTTTTGGCTGCCGCTAAGGATGATCGCGATGTCCACGGCATGGCTTTTAACGCGACAATATTGGCGTTGCGCGCCGATCAAGCGGGAAGCTGCGCCCCAACGGCTCAGGGCGTGAACGAAGCGGGGTGTGTGTTCTTCGATTCTGCCATTGCCGCTGGCGTTGATCGCGCCGTAGACAATAAAGCCCGCGTCATTAATATTTCGCTCGGTGGGGCGAGCGGCGCGAGTAGCACGCTGCGCACCGCGATAGAACGCGCGACATCTGCTGGCGTTATAGTAGTCGTGTCAGCAGGAAATGAGGGGAATGAGTTCGATCCCGCATTTGACCCGAATAGCCCAAGCCCCTTTGCCCAATCCTTATTGGCCAATGGCAACGGGCTTGTCATCATTGCCACCGCTGTTGATGACAATGGTATCCTAACAAAATTCAGCAACAAGGCGGGGGTTGCACAGAACGCGGTGTTGTCCGCTTTAGGCCAAAGCATCTGCTGCGAATATCGCAACGACACTATTTACCGCTTAGTTACGAATGATGGGACCTCTGTGCGCGTGTTCAATGGCACGTCCTATGCCGCGCCACAGATCGCTGGTGCCGCAGCTTTGCTGGCGCAAGCCTTTCCGAACTTAACCGGCGCACAGATTGTGAACCTGCTGCTGACGTCCGCACGTGATGCGGGAATTCCTGACACCGATGCGATTTACGGACGCGGCATATTGGACATTGGTCGCGCCTTTGCGCCCGCGGGAACAACGTCGCTGGCTGGTACAAATATGGCCGTTATGCTGAACGGAAATGGCGGGACAACCTCAGCGGCCATGGGTGACGCTGCGGTGTCCCCTATGTCCGTAAATGCGGTGGTGCTGGACGGCTATGGCCGTGCATATGACATCAACATTGCCGAAGGGCTAAGCGCGAGCGCGCCACGTCTTCGGCTAATGCCTGCTTTGGTGGATCAGGGACGATCCGTCAGCATGTCGCGCAGAACAACCCAACTCGCCTTTTCAATCAGCGCCAGCAACGCCGGAAGCTTGGGCCTTTCGCCATTACCTATTTCCAATGGGCAGCAGAACCAAGCGCGTATTTTGGCGGGTCGCGTCAGTGCCGCCATTGCGCGAGACACCCGGTTTAGCCTTGGTATCCGCCAAGCGGCCGCAGGCCAAGTCGCGGCATTGCAGGGCAACTCGGGGGCTGCGTTTCTCACCGCGACCGATGCGCAGATGGACGGCGGTTTTGAACGCGCACCGGATCAATCTTTCGCGTTGCGTCATCAACTTGGGCGCTTCGGCGTGACAGGTAGCGTTGAGGCAGGCCAGGCACGTGTGTTCGAACGCGGCGGCGCGACGTTTATGCGTGAGGGTCATAATCGCTATCCTTATGCCTCTGTCGGCGTGTCGCTAGATCGTCAAATTGGGCCTGCCAAAGTCGCTGTTGGTGCAAATTGGATACGCGAAGACGAAACCGTGCTGGGCGCGCGCTTCGCCAATTTCATTAGCCAAAACGGCGCACGCAGCCTGTTTGTTGACGGCCGGGCTGATGTCACATTGATTGGCGCATGGTCGCTTGGCGTAAGCTGGCGGCAGGGATGGACCAACGCCAATGCCGGCGCGTCACTGACCGGCCAGAGCCTGATGCAAAGCAATGCCTTTTCGCTGGACCTGTCGGGCGGCAATGTCCTGACCAGCCATGACCGAATTGCGTTGCGTATAGCCCAACCCTTGCGCGTAACGCGTGGTGGGCTCGCGCTCAATCTGCCTGTGGCGTATGATTATGCAACGCTTGGGACGACATTTGCGGTCCGCCAGATTTCGCTGGCACCAAAGGGGCAGGAGATTGCCAGCGAGCTTGTATGGGGCGTGCCGATATATGGCGGCCATTTCTCGTCAAATCTGTTCTGGCGGCAGGAACCGGGGCATTTCGAAAACGCACCCGATGATGTTGGCTTTGCGTTTCGTCTGCAGTTTGATTTTTAAACGGTGAAGCTTTCGCCGCAACCACAACTTCCCGTCGCATTGGGATTCGTAAACACAAAGCCAGCGGCAAATTCATCCTCGACCCAATCCATGATTGAACCGACGAGATACAGCACGGAGCCGCCATCAATATACAACACGCCTCCGGGGGTTTCGATTTTCTCGTCGAACGCGACGGCCTCAGTCACATAATCGACCGAGTAAGCAAGGCCTGAACAGCCACGGCGCGGGGTGGACAGCTTCACGCCGATGGCGCCTTCGGGTGCCTTGGACATCAGTTCGGCAATGCGCGTTTCGGATGCCGCTGTGAGCATAACTGCCGCAGGGCGAGCGCGTGTTTTCAGTTCGGTCATAACATTCCAAGCTCCAAACGGGCTTCATCAGTCATATTGGCTGGGCTCCATGCGGGCTCCCACACCAAATTCACTTCGGCATCGCCAATGCCAGGAACTGCACCCACGCGCAGTTCAACTTCGCCAGGCATCGATTCTGCAACTGGGCAATTCGGCGTCGTCAGTGTCATCGAAACGACAGCATGGCCATCGTTGATCTCGACATTGTAAATCAAGCCAAGGTCATAAATGTTCACCGGAATTTCGGGGTCATATATTTCCTTGAGCGCCGCAATCACCGCCTCATACAAATCACCATCGGGTTCGCTTGGCGCGGGCGCGGCGGGCTTTTGCGCGAGGAAGCCTTCCAGATAATCCTTCTTGCGTTCGGACGTGTCAGTTGCGCTTTCGACCCGCGCCTTTGGCGGCTTCTCTACGCTTTCAACTTCTTGTATGCGGATGTTCTCGTTCATCCAAAAATCCTTTTCACCCGTTCGAGGCCGCGCACCAACGCCGCGACATCATCTTCATCATTATAAATTCCAAAGCTCGCCCGCGCGGTGGCAGGCACGCCCAAATGGTCCATCAACGGCTGCGCACAATGGTGGCCAGCGCGAATGGCGACATTTTCTTCGTCCAATATCGTGCCAATGTCATGCGGATGCACGCCCTCCATCGAGAAAGAGACAATCCCTGCCGATTGTTCAGGGCCGTATAAAGTGATCGAATTGATCGCACGCAAGGCATCGCGCGTCTGTGCGGCCAATGCACTTTCATGTGCAAATATAGCGTCGGGGCCAAAGCTATCGATGAAATCAATAGCGGCATGCAGGCCAATTACCTCAATGATCATGGGCGTCCCTGCCTCAAACCGTGAAGGGGCAGGGGCGTAGGTCGTCTTTTCAAACGTCACCCGATCAATCATCGCGCCGCCACCCTGATAAGGGGGCATCGCGTTCAGCGTTTCGGCCTTTGCCCACAATACCCCAAGTCCGGTTGGACCATATAATTTATGGCCCGACATGACATAGAAATCGCAATCCAACGCCGCCATGTCCAGATGCATGCGCGGCGCGGCCTGGCAGCCGTCGAGCAAGAATTTTGCACCAACCGCATGCGCGGCGTTCGCGACCCGGCGGGCGTCAAGCACCGAGCCAAGCACGTTCGACACATGCGCCAACGCGACCATCTTGTGCGCTGGCGTCAAATGCGTCTCTAACCAATCAAGGTCGATTTGGCCGTCCGCAGTCAAGGGACAGACATCGATATGCGCCCCAACCTTCTCGGCGACCATCTGCCATGGCACGATGTTGCTGTGATGCTCCAATTGGCTGAGCATGATACAGTCGCCCGCCGTCAGGTTGGCTGTTCCCCAGCTTTGCGCGACGAGGTTGATGCCCTCGGTCGCACCGCGTACAAACACAATCTCATCGGACGAAGCCGCGCCCATGAAGCGCGCCACACGGGCTCGCGCTGCCTCAAACGCAACGGTCATATTCGCCGACCGTGCATAGACGCCGCGATGGACGGTGGCATAATCCACGCCGCCTGCACGCATCATCGCGTCCAGAACGACCTGCGGCTTTTGCGCTGTCGCGGCGGTGTCCAGATAATGCCAGTTGTTAGCAAGGCCGGGGAATTGGTCGCGGATGGGTGAAGTGGATTTCAGCATACCAAAACACCGTCATGCTGAACTTGTTTCAGCATCCATCGTGTAACCGAGACCGAGGGGATGAGAGGCAAAATAGACCCTGGAACGTAAGTCACCACAGGTGAAACCAGTTCAGGGTGACGACGATTTAGAGGGAATAGTGCACTCACACCAATTCCCCTAATTTCTTAAGCGCCGCCTCGGTTAGCATTTCTTCATCCGCCGCACCTTCAAACACGCCGGCGACAAAGGCTTGCAACATCAACTTCTTTGCATCCGCTGGCGCAATGCCGCGGGCTTGCAAATAGAACAGCCCCATCGGGTCCAACTCACCAATGGCACAACCATGCGCACATTTGACATCGTCGGCGTAGATTTCGAGTTCGGGCTTTGCATTGGCGGTCGCGCTGCGGTCTAGCAACATGGCCTTCACCGACTGCACGCTGTCGGTCAGTTGCGCATCGCGCGCAACGGCGACCTTACCTAAATAGGTTCCAGTTGCGGTTCCCGCGAGGACCGATCGCACGATCTGCGACGATGTTGCTTTGGGTTCGGCGTGGGTGACAGTCGTGACGATCTCGAGATTTTGGGTGCCGCCGCCAATTTGGACTGCGCCCAGTTTGAAATCGGCCTGCTCATGCAAGGTGACGTTCAACTCCACGCGACCATATTCGCCGCCGATGTTAAGGATGTGGATTGCCGCTCTTGCGCCTTTGCCGATGGCGATATCGAGTTGGTGAATAGAGCCGCTGTTCTGAACAATCGTCCGCGCAAAAGCGCCGCCTGCAGGCACGATAATGCTTTCAGGCGCAGGTAAGGGCCATGCTGCCTCGACAGCGGCAATGTCGCTGTAGCGCCATGCTTCATCGTGGCGGGTAGGGAGCAAGGCAGTCACTCCCACACTCCGTCACCCTGAACTTGTTTCAGGGTCCATTTCGCTTCTATACTCTTCGGCTTGATCGGCACGATAGATGCTGAAACAAGTTCAGCATGACGGTGTTGGATAAAGGCAACGGCAAGAATCATGCCGCCAATTCCTTATACCCATCGCGCTCCAGCTCAAGCGCGAGTTCAGGCCCGCCGCTCCGCGTGATGCGGCCGCCATCAAGCACATGGACGAAGTCGGGCTTCACATAATCAAGAAGCCGCTGATAATGCGTGATCAGCAACACGGCCTTGTCGGGCTTGCGCATGATGCGGTTGATGCCGTCGCCGACGATGCGCAATGCGTCGATGTCGAGGCCGCTGTCGGTTTCATCCAGGATCGCGATCGCGGGGTTGATGATGCCCATTTGCACCATTTCGTTGCGCTTCTTTTCACCGCCGGAAAAGCCGACATTTACCGGGCGCTTGAGCATGTCCATATCCATGCCAAGCGCGCCCGCTTGCTCGCGCGCTACTTTCAGGAATTCTGCGCCGGATAAAGGTGCCTCACCACGGTTCTTGCGCTGCGCATTCAATGCTTCACGTAGAAACTGGACATTTGATACGCCTGGAATTTCGACGGGATATTGGAAGCCCAAAAACAAGCCAGCGGCGGCGCGTTCATGCGGTTCAAGGCCGAGTAGGTCTTGTCCGTTAAAGGTTATCTCACCCTCAGTCACTTCATAGCCAGGTCGGCCGGAGAGCACATAACCGAGCGTTGATTTGCCCGCACCATTCGGCCCCATGATCGCGTGGATTTCACCTGCGTTCAGTGACAGTTTCAGGCCCTTAAGAATAGGCTTGTCGCCAACATTGGCGTGGAGGTTAGTTATTTGTAGCATGTTACTTCTTTTTTCCATCAAAGCTTTATTCGATCATTGCCTGCTGGTTGGCTCATCCAACCGAGCCCTCTAAACTAATCCCCAACAACTTCTGCGCCTCAACCGCAAATTCCATGGGCAGTTGCTGCAACACTTCCTTGGCAAAGCCGTTGACGATCAACGTCACCGCTTCCTCCGCATTCAGGCCGCGGGCCATTGCGTAGAACATCTGGTCGTCGGAAATCTTGCTCGTCGTTGCTTCATGTTCAATCTGCGCGCTGGGGTTGCGCACTTCGATATAGGGCACAGTGTGCGCGCCGCTTAAGGACCCCAGCAGCAGCGAATCGCACTGGGTGAAGTTGCGCACGCCTTCGGCATTGGGTGCGACGCGGACGAGGCCGCGATAGGTGTTATTGCTGTGGCCGGCGCTGATGCCCTTACTGACAATGGTCGAGCGGCTGCCTTTGCCATTGTGGATCATCTTGGTGCCAGTGTCGGCTTGCTGATAATTGTTGGTTACCGCAACCGAGTAAAATTCGCCCACGCTATTCTCGCCGTTCAAAACACAGCTTGGATATTTCCACGTCACTGCGCTGCCGGTTTCGACTTGAGTCCAAGACACCTTGCTATTCTTGCCCTGACACAAAGCGCGCTTGGTCACGAAATTATAAATGCCGCCCTTGCCCTCTGCATCGCCGGGATACCAGTTTTGCACGGTCGAATATTTGATTTCGGCATCGTCGAGCGCAACGAGTTCAACAACAGCGGCATGCAACTGGTTTTCGTCACGCATCGGCGCGGTGCAGCCTTCAAGATAGCTGACATAGCTGCCTTTGTCGGCGATAATCAACGTGCGTTCGAACTGCCCTGTGTTTTCCGCGTTAATGCGGAAATAGGTGCTAAGCTCCATCGGGCAACGCACACCTTCGGGGATATAAACGAATGTCCCATCGGAAAAGACCGCGCAATTCAATGTCGCGAAATAATTGTCGTGCATCGGCACAATCTTACCGAGCCATTTTTTCACCAGCTCCGGATATTCCTTAATCGCCTCCGATATGCTGCGGAAGATGACGCCAGCGCGCTCCAATTCGGCGCGGAAAGTGGTTGCGACCGAGACGCTGTCAAAAACGGCGTCTACCGCGACGCGGCGCGCGCCTTCGACGCCCGCCAGCACTTCTTGCTCTGCAATCGGAATGCCAAGCTTTTCATAAATGCGCAGGATTTCAGGATCGACCTCATCCAGCGACCCAAGCTTTGGCTTAGCCTTTGGCTCGGCATAATAATAGGCGTCCTGATAATCGATGGGCGGCACGTTGAGCTTGGCCCAATCGGGCGGCGTCATTGTTTTCCAGCTTGCGAACGCCTTTAACCGCCATTCGAGCATCCATTCGGGCTCATTCTTTTTGGCGGAGATAAAGCGGACGGTATCCTCGGTCAGGCCCTTTGGTGCGAAGTCGGTTTCGATGTCCGATGACCAACCATGCTCATAATCCGCGACACGATCTGCGGCATCCCAAGCTGCCTTATCCTTGATGTCCATGTCCTCGTTCATCGCGTTAATCCCGCCAAATTGATTTGTGCCAACGCACCGCGCACCGCATTATTGACCATTGGCCAGTGCGCTTGGACGTTGCAGCTGCCTTCCTTTACGCAATGCTGTCCCATTGCGTGCTTGTGCGAATCGCAACATGTGGTCAGCGCAATCGGACCTTCGACAGCTTCAATGATATCGGCAATGGTGATTGCGGCGGCGGGACGGGCAAGCGTGATGCCGCCGCCTGTGCCACGGGCCGAGCGCAACAGGCCCGCCTTTGTCAATATACTCACCAGCTTTTGCGCTGTCGGCAGGGCCAACCCAGTTTCGGCGGCAAGATCAGTCGCCGATACGCGCGCAAAACCGCAATGGCGCGAAGCTGCGCTCATGATCACCACTGCATAATCGGCCATATTCGACAAACGCATCTTGCGTCCCCTAATCAGATAAATTTACTCCGATTAGGGGCAGATGGTCCCTTTATGCACGGAAATCAAGCCAGAAAGGACTCTGTAGCGGGGAAATGGCCTAAGTCGCTTTGAGTAGGGATTGGTCCCTAGTGGCGTCGACGGCTAACAACATAATCCTCTAACGTCTGGGCCTCTGCCGTGTTGAAACGCAAACCCAGCTTACTGCGCCGCCATAATATATCCTCGGCGGATTGCGCCCATTCGTGATCGACGAGATAATCCGCCTCAACCGCATATAGGCCATGTCCAAAATCCGTGCCTAAATCGGCAAGTCCGCTGGCGTTTGATAAAAAAGCACGGGTCTTTGTTCCGTAGCTTCGCACCCAACGGTGAACGAGTGCGGCGGGCAAATAGGCATGCGCCTGCTGAATATCCGAAGCGAGGCGATTGGCACCATCAATTGGAAAATCCCCGCCCGGCAAGGACTGACGCAATGTCCAGCTTTCGCCTTTGAGTGCGGCCAAATGCTTCGAAAGCCGCTCGACTGCGCTCTCGGCCAGATGCCGATAGGTGGTTATCTTGCCGCCAAAGACCGAGAGGATCGGTGCCGTTCCGTCCGCATCAACATCCAGTTCGAAATGATATCCGCGCGACGCTGTTTCCGGTTTGCCTGAGCCGTCGTCGACTAATGGCCGGACGCCTGCAAAGCTGTACAGCACATCGGCAGGCGTGATGGATTGCTTAAAATAAGCCGCAGCTGACGCGCAGATATACGCAATCTCTTCTGCAGTCGCGTGAATGTCATCGAGCGAACCTGTATGATCGGCATCAGTCGTCCCTATGAGGGTGAAGTCGTCCTCATAAGGAATGGCGAAGAATATGCGGCCGTCGGGGTTTTGACAGAAATAGGCTTGCGGCGTGTCGAACATTTTGTGGACCACGATATGCGATCCTCTTACCAAGCGGATTGTGCCACCGGATGGCCGGTCATGCCCTGTCGTCCGTGCCAGCAAGTCCAGCACCGCTGGCCCCGCCGCATTGGCAACCGCGCGCGCCAGCACGGGTTCTTGTCCTGCAACTTCTATATGCCATAATCCATCGCGACGCTCGAGATGCGTAACTTCGCAGCGGGTGCGAATATCTGCTGCATGTTCAGCGGCATCCATCGCGTTCAAGACGACCAACCGGGCGTCATCGACCCAGCAGTCCGAATATTCAAACGCTTTCACAAATTCGGGCCGAAGCGGCTTGCCTGCTGGCGCTGTTTTCAGATCGACCGTGCGCGTGGCGGGCAGCAGTTTCCGGCCACCAATATGGTCGTACAAAAACAAGCCAAGCCGCACGAGCCACGCGGGACGAATCCCCTTTTGATGCGGCAAAATGAAGCGCAGTGGCCAGATAATATGCGGCGCGATCGCCCACAAACGTTCACGCTCAATCAACGATTCGCGCACCAAGGCAAATTCATAATGTTCCAGATAGCGCAGCCCGCCATGAATGAGCTTCGTCGAGGCAGAAGACGTGCCCCGGGCCAAATCCCCACGTTCAAGCAAGATGACTTTCGCGCCCCTGCCAGCGGCGTCACGCGCGATACCCGCGCCGTTAATACCACCGCCAATAACGGCCAAATCATAGATCATCTGGTTCATAAAAACGCCCATGCAAATGCCGCCGCGGTCACAAAGGCGGTAGCGGTCGCCAGCATCACCGGAAGCAGCGCCCGCCACCCTTGCGTAAGCAGCAGATCAAGCCGTGACCGCATCGCCGTAGCTGTGACTGCAAACAATAACATCGCCTTGGAAGCCATCAAGCCATATTCCGCCACCCAGTCGGGCGCGTCAACGAGGGAATTCACCGCAACGGCGACAAAGAAGGCGATGATGAACCAAGGCAATTTGAGTTTGGAAACCAAGCTTCTGGGCCGCCCATCGCTTGATCCGATCACAAGCCCGACAAGCGCCACGGCGGGCGCGAGAAGCGCGACGCGGGACAGTTTCACGATAGTCGCCGTCTCCCCTGCCGATTGGGAGAAGCTATAGCCGCCACCCAGAGATTGCGCGACGTCATGCACCGCAGCACCCATCAAGAAGCCAGCTTGCCTGTCGGTGAAATTGAGCTGCGCGGCAATCAGCGGATAGAATGACATGGCGACCGCGCTTGCCAAGGTCACGCCAACGAGAATGAGCGTAAACTGCGACTGGTTAAGGCGCTCACGCCCAATGACCGCGAAAATTGCCAAAGCTGCGGACGCACCGCAAATGGCGGTCGCGCCGCCGGCTAGCCAGCCTGCATAGCGGCTTTGCCCGCCAAGCCGCGCGCCTAAAAGTCCAGCCCCCATGACCAAAGACATAATGCCAATCAGCCCCAAAAATGCGAGCGCACCAAGTCCGCCAATTTGCAGCGCGGTAACTTGTGTGCCCAACAGTACGATGCCCCAGCGCAAGCAGGACGTGCCGCAGAAATCAAGCCCAGGATGCACCTTTTGTTCTGCCGACACAAAATTGAGTGCAAGGCCAAGCAATAAACCCGCCAGCATGACAGGCATGCCATAATGTTCGGAAAACCAAGTTGCGGCGATTGAGGCAATGCCGACGACCGCAAGTCCCGGAAACAGAGCGCTGATCAACAACCTTTTGGCGCGCGCAGGATTATCCTCTGCGAGGTAGGTTTCGCCGTAGAGGTCAGCGATGTAATTCGCGTTTATGTCTTGCGGTGTCATATGCCCTTCTATAGGCAAGTCCGCGAGTAGTTCCAGCATAAAGCGCGATGCGCAATCGACCGAGCGGAGACAATGATGCAGTGTGGTGAAGCGACATGAAGCCAATCACGCCGACGCTGCGCTGGACATTGTTTGGGCTGTTGTGTGTTGCCGGCATTTTCAATGCCATGGACCGGCCAGTCATCGCGATTCTGAAGCCTGACATTTCGGCTGACCTCGGTTGGAGCGATACCGATTTTGCCAATCTCGCCTTTGTAACGCAGGTTGCAGCAGCGCTGTCTTTCTTGTTCACCGGGTGGCTCGTTGATAGAATTGGCGTGCTGCGTTCAATGATAGCTGGCGTTACCACGTGGAGCCTTGCGGCGATGGCGCATGGCTGGGCCATAGCTGGCTGGCAAGTTGTGGCTGCCCGCATCGGCCTTGGCGCGACGGAGGCTGTGCAGACGCCGCTGACCATTAAGACCGTCGCTACGCTTTTTCCTCCGGACAAGCGCTCGTTCGCTTTTGGTGTGGGCACAGCGATTGCCGGGATTGGCACAATCACCATGCCGTTTTTCATCCCCGTGATCGCCGCTATTTGGGGATGGCGCGGCGCGCTTATCTTTGGCGGGGTTGGCGGTTTTATAACGCTGGCGCTGTGGCTGTGGTTGGCGCGCGGGGTGAAGTTTGACGATAAGGCGGAAGACGTCCATCGCGACTTTGCCGATGATGGTGCGCCTTATGGTCCAATATTGATGGAACGGCGAACGTGGGCAATCGTGATTGCCAAAATGTTGTCCGACGCGACTTGGTGGCTCATCAATTTCTGGCTGCCGGATTTTTATCGCAAGGAATTTGGCCTGACGACAGGCGAGCTGGCGATTCCGCTGGCGATAGCCTTTTTCGGGTCGGGGGCAGGTGCACTGTTCGCGGGCTGGCTATCAACGCGGCTTTTGGAGGCGGGATGGAGCGTCAACCGCGTGCGCAAGACCATCATGTTCGGGTCGGCTGCCATTGTGGTGCCATTGCCCTTCGTTCTCACGTTGGATTCATTCTGGCCCGTGGCGATTATGATGGGCGTGGTGATGGCGGGGCATCAGGGCTTTTCGTTGTCGATATTCTCGATCATCACCGACGTCGTACCGCGCGGCAAGGTTGGGCGCGTTACCGCTTTTGGCGCATTCATGGGCAACATAGGCGGCGCCTTGATCCAGCTGGTGACAGGTGCCGCTTTGGCGGCGGGGTTGGGTTTCACGCCCCTGTTTATCTTTGCTGCAGCGTCTTATTTACTGGCTTTGGGCTGGCTGCATTGGCTGTTGCCGCATATCCAGCGCGTCGAGAAAGCCGGAACAATCGCCGCATGATGGCCAGACAAGAAACCCTCATGTGACGCGTCAGCGCGTCACATGAAGTTCTAATGCATCCTACCGCTTATGCTGGCTTTGCAAGGCCCTCGGTTTGCACGAGCTCCTGTAGTTCGCCCGCGTCGTACATTTCCATCATGATATCGGAACCGCCCAGAAATTCGCCCTTAACATAAAGCTGCGGGATTGTTGGCCAATCGCTATAATCTTTAATAGCAGCACGGATTTCCATGTCTTGCAGCACATCGACGCTTTCATAAGCGACGTTGAGATGGTCAAGAATGGCTATCGCCTTGCTCGAAAAACCGCATTGCGGAAACAGGGGGCTGCCCTTCATAAACAGAACAACATTATTACCTTTGACGATCTCTTCGATCCGTTCGTGAACGCTCATGTATAATACTCCAAAAATTCTAATTATGAGGAATGGCTGTCGTGAGCTGCAAGGCATGCAAAACGCCGCCCATCCGTCCGCCCAGCGCGTCGTAAACCGCCTTATGCTGTTTTACGCGGGGTAGCCCACGAAAGCTCTCGCTCACTACACGCGCGGCATAATGGTTGCCGTCACCGGCAAGGTCGGTAATCTCCACCAAGGCATCAGGCAAAGCTGCCTTGATCATGCCTTCAATTTCGTCTGCCTGCATTGCCATTAGGCTGGCTCGATAAACTGGCGACGCGCTTCGACCATTTTGTCCTCAAGCGCGCCACGAATCATGGCATCGTCAATTTCAACACCTGCCGACGTCAAATCACCCAGCAGCTTGCGCACAACATCTTCGTCGCCAGCTTCTTCAAAGTCCGCTTGCACGACGGAAGTGGCGTAAGCCGCGGTCTCTTCTGGGGTAAGACCCATTTTTTCGGCGGCCCAGTGCCCAAGCAGCTTGTTCCGGCGGGCGGTTATCTTGAACTGCGTTTCTGCGTCATGCGCAAACTTGTTTTCAAAAGCGGTCTCGCGGTTGTCGAAACTTGTCATGTTGCAGTTCCTATCTGTTGTCTGCCCAAGATAATGGCTTTGCGTACAATCAACAAGGCTGATGCACGTCAAATGTGCACCACCAGCTTCCCGACAGCCGCGCGGTCACCAAGCCGAGCAATCGCGGTCCCAGCATCGGCCAGTGCGAACGTCTCCGAAATACGTGGCTTGATTTTGCCCGCGGCATAAAGATCGAACAATTCCGAGACGTTGGCGTGGTTCTTATGTGGCGTACGCGCGGCAAAGGCGCCCCAGAAGACGCCGCAAACGTCGCAGCTTTTCAGCAATGTCAAGTTTAACGGCAGCTTGGCGATGCCGGCGGGGAAGCCAACGACCAGAAACTTGCCTTCCCATGCAATGGCGCGCACCGCAGGCTCGCTATAATCTCCGCCGACTGTGTCATAAATGATGTTGAAGCCATCGCGGCCAGCGGCGGCCTTGAACATTTCGGCCACGGCCTTGGATTGATCCTTATCGAAGGGCTGATGGGGGTAAACCACAACTTCATCGGCGCCGGCCTCTCTTGCTATTTTGGCTTTGGCTTCGCTCGAAACACCAGCGACCACGCGGCCACCATAAGCTTTGGCCAGCTCAATCGCCGAAATGCCAATGCCGCCAGCCCCACCGAGGACCAAGACATTGTCGCCAGCCTTCATATGACCGCGATCTTTCAGCGCATGAATCGATGTGCCATATGTCATCAGCAACGACGCACCATCGTCAAAAGACATGGCGTCGGGCATTTTGAAGCAGTTGAACGCCGCAACCGCGACCTTTTCAGTCAGCCCGCCATTGCCGCACAGCCCTATCACGCGGTCGCCAATGGCAAATCCGCTAACGCCTTCGCCAATGGCTTCGACGATACCAGCGATTTCGCCGCCGGGGGCAAAGGGGCGCTCGGGTTTTAACTGATACAGGTCGACAATCATCAACGTGTCAGGAAAGTTGATCGAGCATGCTTTTACCGCAACAACGACTTGGCCAGGACCAGCGACTGGTTCAGGCAGTTCGCCCATAACGAGCGTTTCGGGGCCGCCGCTGGCGGTTGATAATAAGGCGCGCATGTCTCTCTCCTAGGCTTGGTTGGGCGACAGCCAGGACTGGCTTGCCGAAATCTTGTTTTCATAGGCCGAAATGGCGTCGCTGCTTTTGAGCGTGAGGCCGATTTCATCGACGCCGTTGATCAGGCAATGTTTGCGAAAGGGGTCGATTTCAAATGCAAAGCGGTCCTGAAACGGCGTGGTGACTGTCTGCGTTTCCAGATCGATATGGATCTCATCGGTCTTCGCCACGTCCATCAGGCGGTCTATGGCTTCTTGCGGCAGGACGATAGCTAATAGACCATTTTTGAAGGCGTTGCCGGAAAATATGTCGGAGAAACTTGGCGCTATAACAGCCGAAATACCCAAATCGGCCATAGCCCAAGCGGCATGTTCGCGGCTTGACCCGCACCCAAAATTGTCGCCAGCGATTAATATTGGCGCGCCTGCATATGCCGGATCATCAAATACATTGCCCGCCACGCCGCGCAGTGTTTGAAACGCGCCTTTGCCAAGCCCGGACCGGCTTATGGTTTTGAGCCACGCGGCCGGAATGATAATGTCGGTGTCGACATTTTTCAGCCCAAGCGGATAGGCCTTGCCCTTAACGCTGCTGATAGGCTGCATAGGTTTAGTCCGTTCCCGTTTTGGGTTGATTTTGACGGATTGGCTCGACTTCGGGCTCCGGGGACATAGGTTCAAGCTTGCCCTTTTTCTGGGTCAGGCTGCGCCGTCCGGCATATAATAATGCTGCCACCAACGCAGCTGACCCTACGGCTGCACCAACTTTTGCTGTGGTCGACCATTTGGCGTCACCATCGGATTTTTTATCGGTCATATGTCTCTTCCTTGATGGACTAAACCTTAGCTTTGGCTTCTGTGACTAGTAAAGAGAATAGCTTATCTTTGCGCAAGGTTGAACGCGCAACGGCAAATGGTGCTATTATAACTCAGTCAATCAATGCGCGCACATCGGTAAGCCTTCCAGTGATGGCTGCAGCTGCGGCCATAGCCGGGCTGACCAAATGCGTGCGGGCGCCGGGGCCTTGCCGTCCCACAAAATTGCGGTTGCTGGTGGATGCGCAACGCTCTCCGGCAGGTACCTTGTCGGGATTCATCCCCAAGCAGGCTGAACAACCAGGTTCGCGCCATTCAAGACCGGCATCGATGAATATGCGGTCAAGACCTTCCGCCTCAGCCTGCTGCTTCACTAGGCCGCTGCCGGGAACGACAATTGCCCATTTGACATTATCCGCCTTTTTGCGGCCTTTCAGCACGGCTGCAGCAGCGCGCAGATCTTCAATCCGGCTATTGGTGCAACTACCGATGAAGATATTTTCCACCGATATGTCGGTCATCGGCATGCCGGGGGTAAGTCCCATATAGTCCAGTGATTTTTGGGCCGCGGCTTGCTTCGATGGATCGGCAAAGGTCGACGGATCGGGAACGACGCCTGTAATCGGCAACACATCCTCTGGGCTCGTGCCCCAAGTGACGCTTGGCGCGATGTCGGCGGCGCTGATGGTGACGACCTTGTCATAGACTGCGCCTATATCGGTTGCGAGTGAACGCCAATAAGCGACAGCTGCGTCCCAATCGCCGCCCTTGGGGGCCATCGGGCGACCCTTCAGATAGGCATAAGTCACATCGTCAGGCGCGACCAAGCCAGCGCGCGCGCCATGTTCGATTGCCATGTTGGAAATGGTCAAGCGGCCCTCAATGCTGAGTGCGCGAATGACGGCGCCTGTATATTCGATGACATGGCCCGTCCCACCAGACGCGCCCAGCACGCCGGTGATATGCAGCACAACGTCTTTGGCCGAAACGCCAGGGCCAAGTTCGCCCTCAACGCGGACTTCCATCGACTTGGACCGGCTAAGTTGAAGTGTTTGTGTCGCCAAAACATGTTCGACCTCTGACGTGCCAATGCCAAAGGCCAATGCGCCCAGTCCGCCATGACAGGCGGTATGGCTATCCCCGCAGACAATTGTCGTTCCGGGCAAGGAAAAACCTTGTTCCGGACCGACGACGTGGACTATGCCCTGCTTCACGTCGGTGGCGTCAATATACGCGATACCGAACTCCGGCGCGTTACGTTCCAGTGCTTCCAATTGCTGCGCACTTTCGGGGTCAGCAATCGGGATATTCCTGCCATTGGCGTCCAAACGCGCCGTAGTTGGAAGATTGTGATCCGGCACGGCCAAAGTCAGGTCTGGCCGCCGCACCTGGCGTCCGGCGACGCGAAGGCCTTCAAAGGCTTGCGGACTGGTAACTTCGTGGACAAGATGACGGTCGATAAAGATCAGGCACGTTCCATCGTCGCGTTGCTCCACGACATGAGCGTTCCAGATTTTTTCGTACAATGTTTGCGGTGCTGACATAATAAAAATGCCATAGAAGCGATTGCAGCTAAATCAAGTGAGGCAACGCTGGTTGCACTTCAAAATTGAAAACATTGCGTCTATTAGGGTTATTATGAGCATTTTCAGCATCATTTTTATCGTGCTTGCAACGGTCTTTGTCATGGAATGGGTGGCCTGGTCTAGCCATAAATATATCATGCATGGTTGGGGTTGGGGCTGGCACCGCGACCATCATGAACCGCATGATAATGCACTGGAAAAGAACGATCTTTATGGCATCGTGGGCGCAGCGACCAGCATTTCGCTATTCGCGATTGGCAGCCCTTTAGTGCTTGGCAACGACGCGTGGGAACCCGCGACATGGATCGGCCTTGGAGTCCTGTTTTACGGCATCATTTACACGGTCGTGCACGATGGCCTCGTGCATCAACGCTATTTCAAATATGTCCCGCGCAGTGGCTATGCGAAACGTTTGGTACAGGCGCACAAGCTGCACCATGCCACTATTGGCAAGGAAGGCGGGGTGAGCTTTGGCTTCGTCTTGGCGCGCGACCCAGCCAAGTTGAAGGCTGATCTGAAAAAACAGCGCGCGGCCGGGACGGCGATTGTCCGCGACGCCGCCATTTAGGGTCAGGACCCTAAGCCTCCGGCTTAGGCCAAATCCAACCAAGGCAAAGTACGGCCGCTCCCATGGGCACAAGCGACCATGGCAACGCCAAAGCCGCAAAGCCGATGGCGATACTGACACCAAATGCGATGGTCGCCGACCATTTTCCGCGCCTACTAATGGCGCCCTTTTCCCGCCACGCCATAAGATGAGGTCCAAATCTCGGGTGGTTCAACAGCCGCGCCTCAAGTGCCGGGCTACTCCGCGCAAAGCAGAATGCGGCCAAGATCATGAACGGCACCGTCGGCAGCAAAGGCAGGGCAATGCCGACCGCGCCAAGGGCCACGGCCAGCAAGCCGGCGCATAGATACAGCGGTCGCTTTATCAATATTGGTGGACTGCCTTGGTCACATAATAGCTATCAAGCCCCTCGGGACCGCCCTCACTGCCAAAGCCGGATTCTTTCACGCCGCCAAAGGGCGCATCAGGCATCGAGATCACAAAGCTGTTGAGGCCAACCATCCCTGTATCCAGCGCGTCGGCGACGAGGTTAGCCTGACGTGCATTTTCGGTGAAAGCATAAGCGGCAAGGCCGAAGGGCAGGCGATTGGCCTGTTCAATAGCTTCGTCAAAGGTCTTGAATGGCCGCATCAATGCAACGGGACCAAAGGGTTCATCATCCATCACTTTGGCCGACATCGGCACATCGGACAGCACCGTTGGCGTAAAGAAAAAGCCATGATCGCCGCGCGATCCGCCGGTCAGTAGCTTTGCACCCTTTGATGTAGCATCCTCGACTAAGGCCGCGATTGCCGACGGTCGCCGTCCGTTGGCCAAAGGGCCCATGTCGGTGCCTGCGTCGAGGCCATTGCCGACCTGAACCTTCATCGTATGCGCGGCAAAGCCAGCCACGAAGCGTTCATAAACGCCCTCTTGCACATAGAAACGTGTTGGCGAAATGCACACTTGGCCCGCGTTGCGGAACTTGGTGGCGGCGGATAAGGTGATGGCTTTTTCAAGGTCGCAATCGTCGAAAATCAGCACGGGTGCATGACCGCCCAGTTCCATGGTGGTCCGTTTCACGCCATCAGCGGCAAGCTTGAGCAGATGTTTACCAACGGGGACCGAGCCAGTGAAGCTGACCTTGCGGATGATGGGCGACGCTATCAAATGGCGGCTGACCATGTCGGGTACGCCATAGACCAATTGCGCGACATTACCCGGCACGCCCCCGTCAATGACGCATTGCATGATTGCGCTGGTGCTGGCGGGTGTTTCTTCCGGCGGTTTGGCGATGATGGAGCATCCTGCTGCTAACGCAGCCGCCATTTTCTTGCACATCAGGTTGACTGGGAAGTTCCACGGCGAAAAGGCTGCCACTGGCCCGACGGGTTGTTTCAAGACCAACGCCCGCTGCCCCGTTGGCCGCACCAGCACGCGCCCATAGCTGCGTTTGGCTTCTTCTGCGAAATAGTCGAATTGCGCGGCACAGGACAGCACCTCCGCGCGCGCTTCGGCTAGCGGCTTGCCCTGTTCAGTGGTAAGCATGACCGCGATTGGCTCTGCACGTTCGCGAATATGGTCAGCGACCTTATGCAATATGGCGGAACGGGCATTAACGTCGACGCTGCGCCAATGGGCAAAGCCCTTTGCTGTTGCGGCCAGTGCCTCATCAAGGTCAGCAGCCGTCGCCAACGGTAATTCGGCTAACGTCTCGCCCGTGGCTGGATTGATGACCAAATGCGTGTCGCGGCCTTCGCCCGTGCGCCAGCTGCCGTCAACATATAGGCCCAAATTATTGGAATAGCTCATCGGTTTTCCTGCAAAATCATTGTGCTTTGGATGTAGGCGTCAGGTGGCGGCTTTGGAACCCCTTGCAAGCCGCAATAGCCAGAAAACCGGAAAACCCGCGAGCAATAAGGCAATGCCCCAGAGCAATGCTTCTGTGCCTGCACCATATATCGTCCAGCAGGAATATATGGCGGCCAGCAATAGGATGACTTTAAACCCTGCGCCTACCTTCAATATGCCCGTTTGGATGAGTCGGAACGCGGCCGCTGCGCAACCGAAATATATGACCAGCGAGATCGCCGTGGTTAGTAATATGAGAAATTCAAACATTGATGCCATCGTCCGGCTGCTGTTCATCAGGATGACGAGCGTCACTAGGCTGGTGGAGAACAGATGCGCATTGCGCGGCGTGCCATTGGCGGTCGCCTTGCCCATGAACGCTGGAAACAAGCCGTCGCGTGCCAAAGCGGCGGGTAATTCTGCCTGACACATAATCCACCCGTTCAATGCACCAAGCGCGCTGATTGCGCCAATGGCAGCGATAGCGGTGCCAGCGTTGGTGCCCGCATACACGCTCACAAAATCGGCAAATGGCGCCGCAGAGACACTGGTGATTGCCACAGGCAACATCAAAACCACGGCTGAGCAGACCAATATGTAAATGCCACCAGCGCCAGCGGTTCCGAACAATGTCGCGCGGTTGATAGTGCGTTCAGGATCCTGTACTTTATCCGCTGGAACCGTCGCCAATTCAAGGCCAAGCATTGCCCAAAGGGTCAAAATGGTTGCTGTCGAAATGCTTGCCGTCGAAATGTCTGTCATGTCGAAGCTGCGGACAACACCGGTGCCTTGAATCGCTAACACATAAGCCGCAAGCCCAATAACCGCGATGAGCGGGAGCAACTTGGCAATTGTCCAGATGACCTGAACTTGTCCCGCCAATTTGGTCCCGCGAATGTTGATCAGCGTGAAAGCCCATACGATGGATATGGTAACGGCGGCGGACACGCCATGGGTGCCGACGACGGGAAACAACTGGCTAAGATAGCTGACCGCCGCTGTCGCTATGGCGGCATTACCGACCCACATCGAAATCCAATAAGCCCATGCAATCGCAAAGCCGGCACCATCGCCGAAAGCTGCCTTTGTATAAGCATAAGGACCGCCAGCCTTGGGCAATGCCTTGCTTAGCGCGCCAAAGACGGATGCGACGCATAATGCGCCCGAAACGGTAATCGCCCAGCCAATGACTGAATTCCATCCCAAGGGTGCAAGGCTTGCCGGAAGCAAGAATACGCCCGAACCGATCATGCTGCCCATGACCAATGCGAGCGCCATCCAGAACCCCATGGGCCGTGTTGTTGCGGCTGTGTCTTGCCTCACTTAAGTTCCCCTTATTTCGTGCACGCTGGCACGGAACGGGGGCAAAAGCCAAGCTTTGTTTGGGGTCCGGACCACTTAAATCCACCCTCGCGGTTTGAGGCCATTTTGACGCCGCGAAGGTGAATTTAAGTGGTCCTGACCCTTGGCAGCGACCTAATGGGCGAGAAGTACCGGTATGCCAAGCGCGCCAAGCATGAATCGCGTTACGCCGCCAAACAAGGTTTCACGCCACCGTCCGTGACTATAGGCCCCCATGACGAGCAAGTCGGGTGCCCATGCATTCGCCTCTGCCAAAAGCCTTTCCTCGACGCTCTGATTGCCTTTTGCGGCAACGGCTATTTCGGCATTGATGCCGTGGCGCGACAAATATGTCGCCGCCTCGGTGATTGGGAGTTGCTCCGGCACCATATCGATTTCTGATATGCGGACAACCGATGCAGCTTGAAGCAATGCCAATGCGGCACGCAATGCGTTGGCGGCTTCAAAACCGCCATCATAAGCGACCATGATATGGTCGAAGGAAAGAGGCGCGGCTTTCGCAGGGACTGCCAGAACCGGGGTGCGCGATGCCGTCACCACATCGCTAATCCAAGCGCGGGCAGTGCCCGCCGCGCCCGGCGCATCCAATGACATGACGAGGACATCCGCCAATCGGCCAGCGTTGATCAGCGCGTCTGACGTCGTGCCATCAAATATTTGCCAGTCCCAAGGCACATCTTCTGCCTTCAACCGCGCATCGATCCGCGTGCACAGCTTTTCGCGTTCCTGTTCCGCAGCTTCAAACGCCTCAGCGACGAAATGCGCGCCGCCGAACATGTCAAACGCGACATAATCCTGCGTTGGCCTTGGCAAAACGAGCGACATATGCCCGTCGAAGCGACGTGCAAGGTCAAGTCCCGCCTGCAACCGGCTTTCAAATGCGGCATCTGTGCCTGCATGTACCATGATAGATTTCATCGTCATTTCCTTAGCTAATGGACGGTAGCGATGTGCCGGTCCCACACACGTCATTCTGGACCTAAACGCTGCAAAGTCATTGATGGACATCAAACACAGCAAAAAACTTTCAAAGCATGGGATATTATGTCAGCCATGCCTGATGAATGATGAAAGATTGGCTTTGACGGATTTGGCGGTGCGGCCTGCGCGCGCTTCGGATGCGGAAGCCGTTGCCCGCATCTATGCGCACCATGTGCAGCATGGCACCGCCAGCTTTGACGCGATTCCCCGCACATCCGTTCAAACCGAAGAGAAAATCCGCGACATATTGTCCAAGGGTTGGCCGTTCATCGTGGCGGAGCGCGCCGAAACGATCATGGGCTATGCCTATGTGACCGCGTTTCGCGACCGGCTTGCTTATAGTTTTACCTGCGAAGATTCGATCTATGTCGATCCCGCTTGTGTAGGGCAGGGCGTGGGCGTGCAATTGATGCGCGTTTTAATGGAACAAGCAAGCGATTGCGGCTTTCGGCAGATGATTGCCGTTATTGGTGGCGGCGAACCCGCCTCGGTTGCTTTGCATCATAAGATGGGGTTCACCCATGCCGGACGTATGCGCAACGTCGGGCGTAAATTCGGTCGCTGGCTTGACACAGTCTATATGCAAGCCGAACTTGGTGAGGGAGACCGATCAGCGCCAGCGCGAGAGCCCGCCTAATCGATTAGAGGATGCGTGCGCGTGAGTCGCACCAAAAAGGAGAGAGAAAATATGGTTGAATTTGAATTGGTCGCCGATGGACTTCGTTTTCCCGAAGGACCCGTGATCATGCCTGACGGCAGCGTCATATTGGTGGAGATTGCGAAAGGACAAATCACGCGCGTGCACCCCGATGGCAGCAAATCCGTTATTGCCAAGCCAGGCGGTGGACCGAACGGCCTGGCGATGGGGCCAGATGGCAAGCTCTATTGCTGCAACAATGGCGGGTTCGAATATATGGAGGCCAATGGCTTTCTCGCCCCGCACGGCATCGCAAAGGATTATTCGGGCGGCCGGATTGAACGCATCGATATTGAAACTGGCGATGTTGAGATACTCTTTAAATCGGGCGACTTCGGGTGCAGCCTGCGTGGGCCGAACGACATCGTGTTCGACGCACATGGCGGGTTCTGGTTCACCGATCACGGCAAGATCGATTATGCAAAACGCAGTCATGATGTCGTCGGCATTTTCTATGCGAAGGCCGATGGCAGCCATTTGGAGGAAGTCATCTTCCCGTCAAACAACCCTAATGGCGTTGGCTTGTCCCCCGATGGCAGCACGCTATACGCTGCCGAAACCTATACCTGCCGCTTGATGAAGTTCAACATCACCGCGCCCGGCAAGGTGGCCGGGGATGCTGGTCCCGGCGGCCCGGGCATTCCGGTTTACCGCCCGGCGGGATATAAATTCTTTGACAGCCTTGGCATGGAGGCCAATGGCAATATCTGCGTCGCGACCATCGGCGAATGCGGGATCAGCGTTATTTCACCGACCGGCGATCTGGTCGAATTTGTTGGGACCGATGATATTTTTACAACCAACATTGCCTTTGGCGGCGATGATATGTTGGACGCCTATATCTGTCTGTCGGGCAGCGGGCGTCTCGTCAAAACCCGATGGGCGCGGCCGGGGCTTAAGCTGCAATATTAGGGTCAGGACCTATTAAATGCACCATCGCGGCGTCAAAATGGCAAAGATATCGGAGGAAAATGTCCGCCGCAGGCAGTTATTCTGCCTGCAAGGGCATTTTGCTTTTAGATCGAAGCCATTTTG
>Ga0209550_10001232_pt1 | contig 24661 bp, 10 predicted proteins | sample LauGreSuBDMM15SN_2_FD_187567 | JGI IMG/M metagenome (GOLD analysis project Ga0209550, IMG submission 187567) | Freshwater lake microbial communities from Lake Michigan, USA - Su13.BD.MM15.SN (SPAdes) (version 5) | ecosystem: Environmental > Aquatic > Freshwater > Lake | place: Lake Michigan... | reverse complement strand
AGATTAGAGATTATGAGGCTCCGGCGCATATTAGATCGGGTGTTCGAGTCACGCGACCCGTTCGAGGCTCTTGACACTTGACTTTACGATAACTATGTAAAAAGTCCTGCCGCCGCTCCGCGAGCTCGGGACCATGGCAGATCGGCTCGGGACGCCTACTATGCACACACTAGCGCGCTACATGTAGCCACTACTCCACGCACAAGCGCATGGAAAGGACTCAAGGAAGGTCCGGGTCGCCCATGCACGGAAGACGCACAGAGATCGCACCACGCGCTTCCGCTGGGTCTGTAGCCGTATGATGGCATGGTAGAGCCCAATACTGACAACATTCGATGTACAAGTGATCCATCATCCGATAAGCATCATGCCGTGATCGAAGGCGCTCAATGGCATCAGGAACGGCGACACGGCGCGGTCCCGGATGGTCCCCGATGGCGGGAGGGACCAGTCGCTCGACACGGCGCAGTTCAGGATGGCCCCCGATGGCGGGAGGGACCAGTCGCTGTCCTTGGAGAGCGTCGTGATGCAGTGCCACATGACGACGCCGAGCCCGACGGCCCAAAGGACGACAAGCAAAAGCTCCTCGTGCCATGGGGGTCGGACAGACGGGAGACGCGCGCGGGCGCAGATGGCATCTGTGATCGCAGTGCCTCGCACTTCACAAGATTCGGTCAAATAGTACTCGCGACCATCATCCATGATCTTGCGAGCTCTGATTTGGTGCACGAACTCGCGGCCGCCGCGAGTGTAGTTGATGATCGTCATGCGAGCTGCTCCTTCGCTTTTGAGTCTGCTGACGAATGCCTTTGCCTTGTTCGCATCTGTCCTCTTCCCTTGTAGGAGCTCCTTGGCTGCCGAAACGAGAAGCCGAGCCGCGCGGCCCGTTAGCAGGTTGAGGGGAGAAGGGGCCATGGATGTCGGGGACGTCGTCTCCGATATGCTTACGATTCTTGTACAACGCCTCCTCGGGGGAGTAGCAGCACAACTTCGACCAAGCCGAATTCACGGCGACGATTTCATATGGTTCACGGGCAACGTTCAAGACGCAGGCTGTGCTGGAGCTTGACAGCGCTTGTCGAATCGAACTGTGGCGCGTGAGGTCCGTATCAAAGCCGTTAGTCGTGGATGACATGTCGGCTTCGCCGCGATCGAGGACTGCCTACGCCGATGAAGGAATTCCCGACTCCCGAGAGTGCTCGTTTGTTTCGGCAAGCAGCAGAACTGACGAAACGCAAAATTAAAAGGGACATCAAGTTTAATTCCTTCTCAACCGAGACGCGAAGACCAGAACATCGAGGGTTCTGCCCCGGAATGATCAATTGATCTTGCAAAGTTGCAATTGCTATAGGATTCCTAAACACTCTCTCACGTCTCACCAGACAGCGCTGACGTTCCTCCTTGGTACCGGTAGGCTTTCGTGCGGGGCCCCAAACTTTTCATTTTCCCGAGGGGTCACACGGAAAACTGATCGCAAATTCGTCAACGAAAAAAGGTCAGCGCGTTCTAGAAGCGTCTTGGCCCCCGACGCCGACGCAAAAAGACCAATGAAGATTAAATGGCGCAGCCGCCGCCGCAGCCACCAGCGTACCCGACGTATTTGGATTCGATTGGCAAGACGCCGCTTGTGCGAATCGACCGGATGCTCCCAGAAGCGGCGAAGCATGCGACAGTCCTCGTCAAGCTGGAGATGCAGAATCCAGGCGGAAGCATCAAAGACCGGATTGCCCTCCAAATGATCGAGTCCGCCGAAAAGGCGGGGCTGCTCAAGCCGGGAATGACCGTAGTCGAAGCGACGTCTGGCAACACGGGCATCGGTATCGCAATGGTCTGCGCCGCCAAGGGCTACGCGTGCATCATCATTATGCCTCAAGTCCCAGCCATGCTGGAGCGTGTGATGATCATCCGACAGTTTGGCGGGGAGGTTCGGCTGACCGCCCCGGGGTTTGGGATCAAAGGCTCGCTGGAGCACTACGAGGCCATCCTCGCGTCCGACCCGAGCAAGTACTTTGGCACGGCGCAGTTTACCAATCTATCAAACCCGGAGGCGCACTACCTCACTACTGGTCCGGAGATCTGGGAGCAAACGGCGGGGCAAGTCGACGTATTCATTCACGGCATCGGCACGGGCGGCTGCATCTCGGGCGCGGGCAAGTTCCTCAAGGAGAAGAAGCCGAGCGTTCAGGTGGTCGCCATCGAGCCCGAGGAGGCGCGAGTCCATCTGGGAGCTCCGATGAAGCCGCATCCGATTGTCGGGATCGGTGCCGGCCTCGTTACACACTTCCTCGGAATGGAGGGCAAGGCGCTCGATGGCGTGGGAGAGGACGGCAAGGGGACGCCCCTGCCGGGCGTGATCGACGAATGGGCCTGCGCCTCGGGCGCCGAGTGCGTCGAGTACGCAAAGAAGGCGGCCATGCAGGAGGGCATCATGTGCGGACCTTCAGCGGGCGCTGCGCTCAAGGTTGCTCTGCAGGTGGCCTCACGACCCGAATCGGCCGGTAAGACAATCGTCGTCATCCTCGCGTCCCATGGCATCCGTTACACCGCGCATCCTCTTTGGGCCGCGGTGAAGGCGCAGGCCGTGCCGGCGCTGCCGGCGCCTCCCGACATGTCCAAGGAAGGCGAGCTCCTTCGCGCCACTCTCGCCTGAGGAGGCCACAGTGGGTTTGCAGGCTGCAGCGAGCGGCAGCACGGATGAGCGGCTCCCACAATGCATGGCGGTGTCGACGGCGGCGATGGTGAACATGCGCGCGGCGCCGTGAGGGGCGCGGGGCCGTAAGGTTCGGCGCGTGCGAGGAGCACGGTCCAGCGGGTGCACGCAGTGGGCAGGCAATCTATCGGTTGACAAGCTATCGTTTAATGGGAGCGCAGACCCAGCAGCGGGACGGGGGGCGAGGTATTTCTTCAACGAATATTTCAATAACTTCCGTTTTTGTCATTCGTTTTTCAGCTGTAATACATGAATGGAATAGACGCATTTACACCGATCGGTCGAGCCGCGCCCCGGGGGACGCCCGGACCGGCCGCGCCCGCGGCGCGACCCGAGACGGAATCGGCGAGAATCGTTTCTCTCTCCACGGAACCGAACGCTAATTCATTGGCACCAGATCCATCGCATCAAGCATCATGATCATCAGCCCAATCCCCGTTCTGGCACGATCTGTCAGCGCACAGCGGATCCTGCGCTGCTCGAGTCTCTAGAACGAGCGTCTCCGTAGCCGTAGCGACATATTCTCCGCGATCTGATGAGTGATGGCTGATGCCGGCTGCAAAAGCCACTCTTGATCAAGTGGCTTCTCGAGCAGGGCTACTGGTGGGCGTTTTGCAGTCACGGCCCACCGCACCCGCCCCACAGCGGCCACGCGACGCGCCCCAGCCCACTTGCCCAAGAGGCGCCCAGTAGAGGCCATACAGCCTACGACTTCTCGCCGCCCAAAGCATCGCGAGGCAGCCACGGTGCGAGGAGCTGGTCGCTCAGCTCCCAAACTTGTCGCCCGACGGCCTCGTCCTCAGCGTCCGCATGTGGCTGTGCCACTAGGCAGCGCTCGAGATACGCGCCGCGCAGTGTCGCGGCATCGTCCGAGGCGGCAGCATACACGGTCGTCGCGGCGCCGTCATACAGGCTGGGCGCACCGAAGCGGATGAGCGGCCCTGCGGCTTGGTAGGCAAGGCGCACGGCGTAAGGCATCTCGCGCGTCACCTCGGTGATCACGTTGCCCGGGTGCAAGCTCACGCACACAACGCCGCTGCCCCGTGCGCTCTCGCGCCGCTGCTGCTCGGCACTCAGCGCCACTTGCGCCAACTTCGAGCGGCCGTACGCGCCGAACATGGTGTAGCCGCGCTCGCTCATCGGGTCGGCGAGCAGGTCGGCGGCGCTCGCGACCTTGTGCAGCGTCGATGCGACCGACACGATGCGTCCGCCCGCTGGGCTCTGTCGCAGCAGCGGCAAGAGCAGCCGTGCGAGCAGCTGGTGGCCGAGCACGTGGCATGCGAGGTTGGCCTCCCAGCCATCGGCAGTGAGCGTGCGCTGCGGGTGCAACAGGCCCGCGTTGCACACGAGCGCGTCGCACCGGCCGCACGCGCTACGCACGTGCGACGCGCACTCACTGATGGAGTCACAGCTGGCGAGGTCGAGAGGCACAAAGATGGCGCGATCCGAGGGCGCGCCGCTCTGCTCGCACGCGGCGTCCATGGCAGCGCGCGCGCGGCTCTCGGAACGGCAGGCGAAGACCACTGTCGCACCAAGCTCGAGCAGCTGCGTCGCCGTCTCTGCTCCGAGGCCAGCGGAGCTGCCAGTGACCACGACGACCTGCCCACCGAGCTGTGGCAGCAGTGGCCGCCACACGCGGACGAGCGACGCGTACGTGCGCGCACATAAGGCGAACGATGCACTCACTAGGACCCAGGTGGGCGCGCGGCCGGGTAGTAGCTGCAGCGCGACTGCCGCCACGTAGCAAAGGCACGCTTCCACCGAGAGTCCGTGCTCCTCTCGTGAGCCGATGGCAAAGGCACCAAAGAGCGCGACCTCCGCGCCGGCGAGCAGCGTGGCTGCACGCTCGACGGGTAGCAGCACGACGAGCAAGGCCGTGAGTGCCGCGAGCTGCGCGTACGAGGCGAGCGTTGGACCGCCGCGATGCGTCTGTTCATGTGCCATTCCGAAAGAGCCCATTTACGTTTGTACTCCCATGTGCTCAACAGGCCGCTTTTTCATGGAAACGGACTTTGAACCTGTTAGCATGCAAGCAAGGGCACTCCACGATGCCAGGTCAAGGGTCTCCCGCTGATAAAACGGATTCTCTCGGCGATGCCGACACATCCCTTGTCGGAGCGCTTGGATACCTGGGATTTCTGCCCGCCCGCCCGTCGCTGCATTCTTGATCTGTCTGTCAATCGCAGATGTTCCACGCGGGCAGCGGCCAGCAGCACGATGGCCGAATGCATCGGCGCAATCTGTCGGCGCCGCCGAATTCACCCTCGTCGGTACACCAGTTGGAGCTTCCGCCGCAGCACTTGCGCCCGCGCCACTTGATTGCTGAGCAGAGGAGGCACCAGTTGGCCAAGCTGCTCTGCTTCGCACTGTTGGCACTGCTCGTGACTTGCAGCACGTCTGTGCTCGCGGCCATGTGCGGCGTCGCCGCGGAGCTCTCGCCCTCGTTGAGAGCCGATGACGCCCGCGACGGCGAGCCTCAGCAGCTGCTGCGTTGGCCCATGGTGCTGCACCAGACGGTGCCCACGCTCAACCTGACCGCGCAGCAGGCCGAGTGGCAGCGCACGTGGACGCGCCTCGGCGTGAAGGTGCGCCTTGCGGATGACGCGCGCTGCCGCGACGACATCATCGCCCTCGGGCGCGCGACGGGCGAGCGTGCCTTCCTGCGCGCGTACGATGCGCTCGAGACAGGCGTGCAGCGCTCCGACATGTGGCGGTACGCGGTGCTCTTCCTGCACGGCGGCGTGTACGCGGACATCGACGTGGTCGCGCGGCCGGCGATGGCCGCGCTGCTCAGCGCGCCCTCGGCCAACCAGTCGGCCATAGTCTTCGTGGAGTCGCTGCCGTCGCCACGGCTCGTCGGCTGGGCGATCATGCAGCTCGGCCTCACCGACATGGTGCGCATCCCGCAGTACCGCAACTGCCTGATGGTGAGCCGGCGTGGGCACCCGGCGATGCGCGCGTCGCTCGACACCATCGTCGCGCAGGTGCTCAACGGTCCGATGGCTGCGCCAGTGCCCGTGCTCGAGCCTGCACATACGCTCGAGCTCACGGGTCCGGGCGTGTACACCGACGCCGTGCGCGCGGTACACGAGCAGCGCGCCGGCGGTGACGACAGCGGCAGCCGGAGGAGTGGCGAGAGCGGCGATGGGGAGCGCTGGAGCAGCAACGATCGCAGCCAAAGCAGCGGTCGCAGGGGCAACGGCACTGAGACCTACGGCGCAGCTGGCCGCGCCGACGATGGCGAGCCTCCAATGCTGTTCGTCTCTCGGCGGGCGGGCTTCCAGTACTTTGAGCACATCGGGCTCGGCTCATGGAAGACATACCGGGAGGGCGGCCCGGGTGGCAGCAGCCAGCTGTGGGGCAGCCATCTGGGACACAGCGGCAGCGGCGGCCTCGTCGGCGGCCTTGGCAGTGGCACTGGCGGAGGGCGCCCACTGGATGAGCACGAGGTGCGGCTGCTACTCCTCGCCTTGCTCGTGGGTCTCTCGCCAGCGGCGGTCGTGGTGCGCGCGCTCCTCGCTCGCCCCGCTCGGACCGGCCTCTGGCAGTGGCTGATGCACGCGAGGCGCAGCGGAATGAAGCGCCGCCACGGCTCATGGCCGCAGATGCTGCAAAGGCCTGTGGGCGGTGGGCCCTGTTTGTTTGTGTGATTTTTCTTGTTCGCGACGATCGGCGATACAAGAAACGAACCGAGAAATGAACAAAGGCGCTGCATCGGGCGTCCTCGCCCCGCTTTGACGTCAACGTTCGATTGCCGCCCTGGTCAACCTGCTTGCGCTTTGGCGTCCTACTGCCAGCGCAATGTCCGTAAAAGCGCCGGTGCTCAACACGCTCACGAACACGCAGCAGCCGCGGCGCGGCGTCAAGTCGCCATGCACGCGCTCGCAGACCCGCCGCGCACAGGAGTCCAGTCCTCAGGCGACCACATCAGCTAATGCAGAGCCAGTGGCCCGCTTCGAGGAGCTGCCTGATGAGCTGCTGCTGCACATGCTCAGCCTCGCCGCATGCGATGAGACGGTGCCAGGCTATGACGGCGAGTTCCAGTGCCCCACCTTCGTCGCTGGCCGCGACGCTCTCGTGCTCGGCCCGACGTCCCGAGCCGCCCGCGCCTGGCAGACAGTGCACAGTGTGAGCCGCCGCTGGAGCTCGCTCGCGAACCAGGTCGAGCCGTGGCAGCAGCTGCGCAGCATGGACGACTGGTCCAACAATGACCTCAACTGGGCCGTGCTGCGCAAGGAGCCCGACGACCCGGGCCATTTGGTGTGGGCCGCAAGCTCCACCAGCCGCGAGGAGGGCAAGAAGGACAAGTGGCATTCGGTGCGGGCGCCGGGCGGCGACGTGTGCGTGGTGCTCGTGCGCGAATGCAACGAGGAGGGCGTCTCGTACGACGTCGTGCGCTGGATGGGCTGCCTGCAGGCGATGCATCACCCGTGCATCGCGTCGCTGAAGCTCGTTCGCGCGTTCAACACGGGCAAAGAGGGCGAGCACACGGCGGTGCACGCGGGCATGGACTTCGTGGACACGTCGGTGCAGAAGATCGTCTACGGCACGCTCGAGCGCACCTCGCACACCGTCATCGGCCGGCCGCTGCCGCCCGTCATGCTGCGCTCCTTCCTGTACCAGCTGCTCTCGGCGCTCGCGTGGTCGCATGCGCGCGGCGTCGCCCATGGCAACCTCGCGCCGTACCGCGTGCTCGCCAAGACGCTCGACGCTGCCAAGGACCAGTACCTGCTCAAGCTCGGCGATTTTGGCTTCTCGCCGCCACACGCTGCGCTCTGCAACGAGGAGCTGCCCATTCGGCCGAGCCGCGCGTCGCCCGAGCTCCAAGCTGACAACAAGCACAAGCACTACGGGCCGGCCAACGATCTGTGGGCGCTCGGCACCGTCTTCGCCGAGATGGCGTGCGGTAACCGCGACCCGCAGGTGTACATGATGATCCAAGACCTCGACATGACGCCCGAAGGCCAGCTCGAGTCCAGCCTGCATATGCTCTGCGACGACGGGCGCAACCTGCTGCGAAAGATGCTGAAGAAAGAGTGGAAGGAGCGCATCACCGCGGCCGACGCGCTGTGCCATCCGTACTTCGACGGGCTGCACGATCAGTGCGAGGTGGTCGCGCGCTACCTGCCGCAGTCGATGCCCGCGCCCACGCGCTTCCTCGACCTGCGCGTGCCCCAGCAGTGGACGCCGGGCCTCGACTTCCTCGCGAAGCAGCCGCACTTGAACGCGCGCATGTGGACCATCCTGTACGACTGGCTCGCGGTGGTGAGCTTCAAGTTCAAGTTCGTGTCGCGCTCGCTCCAGGTGGCGGGCGACTTCATGATGCGCTACATGAGCCAGGTACAGGTTGAGCGCAAGGAGCTGCAGCTCGTGGGCATCGGCGCGCTCTGCCTCGCGTGCAAGCACGAGGAGGTGATGATCCCGAACATGAACGACTTCATCTTCATTTGCGACTCGGCGTACACGCTGCCTCAGCTGATGGTGATGGAGGTGAAGATCCTCACCACGCTGCAACTGCAGCTGCATGTGCCCACCGCGCACGACATGCTGCTGCCTTACCTCGTCGAGCTCGGCGAGGCGCCCGAGGACCCGTCGCAGGAGCCGTACTCGCCGCTGCGCGCGTGGTGCGAGTGCCTGCTGCTGCTCGGGCAGGCGGCCTACCCGGTCGTAATGTACGACCCGGCGGTGCTCGCGCGCTGCGTGGCCACGCTCGGCGGGCTGCTCTCGCGCGGCGTGCACAGCCTGGTGACGCGCCCCGACGGTTCGGTGCACGAGGGCCACCGCTCGCCGCAGCTGCACGAGCGCGTGTGCTGGCTCAAGCCGGGCGCCGACTGGGAATGCCTGCGCAAGCTGATCGACGCGGTGGAGCAGGCGGCAAAGGACCAGCGCGAGATGCTAGTCAAGTGCCACCACAAGTTCCTCGATCTGTGCAAGCTCGAGGGGCGTCAGGGCCTGCTTGAAAAGTACCGCAAGGGCGACCGCAAGCAGACGCACCTGACGCCGCAGGAGGTGCGCCCGCTGCTTGAGGACCACTTGCCGATCGACATGTGCAAGAGCCACGGCGTCTTCCAGCCTCGGGCGAGCAAGGGCGCCGTCGACGACGAGGGCGCCGCCACCGAGGAGGAGACTGCCGAGACCAAGCCCAAGAAGATGGCCTACCTTCGCGGCGTCAACCCCAAGGACGGCGCCGACGTGTACTCGATCGTGGGCGTCACCTGCGCACTGGGGAAGCAGCTGCTCAAGGAGCACGACAGGTTCAAGGCGGGCACGGCGCCCACGTCGCCGGTCGGCGCCTGAGTGGGACGGCAAGGCGGATGAGGAGGTGGAGGCGCCGCAAGGCATGGAGTCTGGCGGCGACAGCGGCGGCGGCGGCGGCGCAGTATCGGCGACTGGGGGCACACGGCAGCAGCGACTGAGCCTCGATGCTCTCCTCGCGCCGCTACCCAACCGCGCTTGAGTATGACACATAGGGACGGCGGGCTCGGGTCGGGCACGCGATGTGGGCACGATTGCCAGGCGCGCGGTTTGGCGGCTCGCGGGGCGGCGGGGGAGAGCGCGAGACTGGTCACTGCACTCTGCACACCGGCGGGCACACTGGGCGAGACAGTGGTTCAGTAAATGATACAGAGAGAGTCTCGCGTGGGCAATAACGGAAGGGCCAGCCGCGCCTGAGAGCTTGGGGCCCCTAGCCGTTGGCGCGTTACCGCTTACCAGTTCTTGTACCTGAGGTCGAGATGCAATGTGTGTGATCTCCCAACAAGGGGCCTCCACAAGCCAACTTCATTACTAACGAAATTCGAATTGACGAAGCTAATAAGTTTGCATTTGAAGCGGTTCAGACTGTCCTCATGGAAGAATTTGCGGGCTGCCCTTGTGAGGCATGACTCGTCGCAATGGCACGCGATGGCTGGACGATGCAAGCAAGAGTAAGGGGTCGATGGAGCATCTGATGAGGCGTGTGCACACTGGTAATACCGGCAGTCCGCTGGATATCAGGCAAGTGGTTACGGCCATCCACCTTCCTGGTGACGTGAGGCCAGATCCGCCGCTGTGTGCGGACCCTCAGTACCGTGTCCTCGGCCGCGCGAACGTTATGAGGCTAGGCGCGGACGACGAGGCCGCGTTTGAGCACCTCGATAGGCTCCTGCAGCCGATAGAAGAAAAGGCCGACTTTCGGCCGGCGTCGGCCTCGAGGAGCCAGACTTCCGTGGGCCACGTCAGCCCGCCTGCGGCTGTCAGCGAGGGCGTCGAGCGCCCTCCGTCGGCCACGGTGCCCGAGGGTGTCAACGAAATTGACGAGTCACACGCCCTCGCTCCCATCGCCGCCGCGGCCACTGCGAGTGGCCCGCCATCGGCAGGCCCGCCGTCATCGCAGCCTGCGAGCGACCGTCGTCGAAGGCCCCAGCCGCGTGGTTCATCTGCCCCCTATGCGTCGAGCGGTTCGATGGACCGCTTCGCACCACTCTCGACGCGAGGAGATGCGCCGCAGGCTACCTCGCGCTCAGGCAGCCGGCCGCGCCGGCGCCGGCCGGCCTCGGGCCCTCTCATGCATCGGCAGCTGGCAGATCTCTACCTGCCCGACTCCAACCTGCTGCCCGGCGGCATCCCTGCCTACGCGTACCCGGCCTCGGCCGCTGGCTACGCCTCGTGCTCCAGCTTGGCCGGCTCTTACCCGTGCACGCCCGGCTCGGGCTTCGGCTCGCGACCGTCGACGGCGCCCACTGCGGGCGTCACTGCGCGCTCTGCCGCGCCCAGCAGCCGCGGCTCCCACCCGGTGACGCCACAGACGCTCCGCTCGCCCGAGAAACTCGTCAACTTTGGCAAGAGCTTCGTCAACCTCGGCAAGAGCTTCGCCGGCGAGACGGGCACCAAAGCTGGTGACCCCCGAGCGAGCTCGGCTCCGGCGCTGCACCCGTCGCGCAGCGCACTTTTGGCTCGGCCCATGTCCGTCGGCTCCCTGTGGAAGGAGGACGAGGGCCTTCCTTCACCCATGTACGGTTCTCGGCCTCCAGGAGCCTGGGCCGACGAGCGCCCTCCTGGGCCGCCGCTGCACCGGCTGCCCGCCTCGGCGCTCGTCTCGTCGACGTCGATGGTCACGAGTCGCACGCGCTCAGCGCAGGTGCAGCGGCGACCGTTTCGTCACACGGCGAGCTCGGTCGCGAGCTCGCCCGATCCCCTCGGCCTCATCACTCCAGTGCCCGCGCCCATCTTCGACAAGCGGAGCTACGCCCGCGGCCTAGGGCGTGAGGATGTGGCCATCTCGGACGCTCGGATGGGGCTCTTTGCCGGCGGGCCTGCCATGCACTCGAGTGTGATGACCAAGAACGCGCTGTCCGCCTCGGAGAGCGTGCGCCGCCTGATCGCCGGCATGATGCTGGGCCTCCCACCGCCGCTGCAGCAGGGCTCCGTTGCCGTGCGCTCCGCTTCGATGGGTGTGCTTCCGAGGCCCAAAACGCCCCACCCAACCGGCGGAGCTACGAAGACTTACCAGGAGGAGGCGAGCAATCAGATGGCGCTCAAGTTCGAGTTCGAGGTTCTGGTTCCGACCCGGGACTAAACTCAAACACGGAAATTTAGTAACAGTATCAGCCTTGTTGACTTTGTGTTCGAGAGTAAAATCAAGAGTAAAATTTCGTAGATGGGAGATGAAGTAGCAAAAGCCCATGCAAAACGCCCAACAGCTGCGACGCGTGTAACCGATACCCCGGTCCGCTCGCCGCGCGATCGCGCCGTGCGATGGAACCCGCTCGCGTACTACACGAACACACGTGGACCGGTGGATCATGTTGGTTGTGATGTCATGGGTCGCGGTGTTCCTCTTCTGGCGTACATGTCCCTGCAGCTACTGTACGAGTGGTGCCAGCTGCCAGGCGGTTAGCTTTTGGGCGATTTCTTTCCACCCTTGCCCCCCTTGGGGCTGCCCTTACCCTTGGGACTCTTCTTCCCCCTCTTGCCGCTGCCCTTCTCGTCCGCCTGAGCTTCTTGCTCGAAAGCCTGGGCAGCCTTGGCAGCCTGTTGAGCTTTATGTTTTGCTAGGGCTTCCGCCACGCCAGGGCCGGGCATGTCGAAGTCAAGCGGACCGGAGGGCTCGGCGGGTACGATGCCTGCCGGGGCCCTCCTTTTTGTCTCCTGCTTGTATGAATTCTTGACCATGCGCGGCGACATCAGAAGGTGATCGAACTCTCCAGTCTCCGACTCAAAGCGGGGGTTGCCAGTGGTCGAGTCCCAGCCTCGATGCACTAGGTTCTTCTGCTCCTCGGGGGCGAGTGTCATGTAATAAGGTTTGATCTCCGCGAACTTGAGGGCCACTGCCTTGGCAATCGAAAGCGCCGCTGGCGCTTCGATGTTGAGCCTCTGCAAGATGCCCACAGCTTGCGTGCGCAGCCAAGATTCAGGGCCATGCGAGATGGCCGTCAACGGGTCCACGCCGCCTTGTTCGATCAGCTCGTTTCTGGCATCGGCCTCATTGGCGAGGTTGCACAGAGCGGCGGCGGCGTATCCTTGGGCCTTGGGATTGCTCGTCAGCAGCTCGATGAGCGGTAGCACCGCGCCGGCTTTGACGACCGCCTTTTGGTACGACGGTTCTGACGAGATGCCCCACAAAGCGCACGAGGCATGCTTCTGCGCAATGGCGCTGCCAGTCTTCAGCAGAGTCACGAGGTGGTCGATGCCGCCACTGCTGACGATGGATGACTTGACTGGCCCTGCTTTCTCCCTGGCCAAGTCCGACAGGAGAGCTGAAATAGCGTCCTGTGTATCTTGATGCTCGGTCCTTTTAAGCAGTTTGACGAGGAGAGGGATGCCCCCCGCCTCGATGATGACCCCCTTGCTGGAATTGAGGGCTGTGAGATGCCAAAGCGCGCATGCAGCGTGGTTCGCCACTGCGATATGCGTGTGAGGGAGGAGCTTCACCAGCAAGGGGATACCATCGTGATCAGCAATCAGCTGTTGGGCACTATTGCTCGCCGAGAGCTGCCACACCGCCGCTGATGCCTTGGCTTGCGCCTCAACGCTGGAAGAGGTGAGCATAATCACCAGCGGCTCGATGCCACCCGCGTTGACGATCGCCTGCTTATTCTCGCTCACTCGGGCCAGGTCGCCGAGAGCCGCTGCTGCTCGCACTTGCGATTCGTTGGCGTTGCGACCGTCACCGAGAAGCCTCACAAGAGAGGGAATGGCGCCTGCCGCCGCGATAGTGTTGCGGTTCTCTAGGGAGCTGGCTGCAAGCTTTGCAAGAGATTCGGCAGCCTTCATCTGAGCCGTGGCATTGCGTACCTCCAGCAGACTAACAAGAGGGTTGACAACGCTGGTACGGTTGTCCTGGTTTGGTTCGGAGATGTTGATCAGCGCTGCCTGCGCGTACAGCTGTGTCTGGGCGTCTTCGCTCCCAAGGAGCACCACGAGAGCAGGGATTGCGCCTACGCGTGCCAGAGCAAGCTGGTTCTCCATGCAATCTTTAGAGAGCGATTGCAACGCGGCGGCGGCGCACATCTTCGTTCGATCGGACTCTGAGTTCAGGAGTGCCACGAGAGGAGGCAGGCTGCCTTCGGCCGCGATGCTCAGCTGATTTTCGCGCTGCTGGTGCGAGAGGTGCCACAAGGCGCGTGTGGCATTTTCATGCGGTCCTTTTCCTTCAGGCCCGTTTTCCTTCTTTAGGAGCGCGACAAGCGGCGGGATGCCACCCTCCTCGGCAACGACGATCTGATTGGTGAGATTGCCTTCGGCGATCGACGCAATCGCAGCAGCCGCCCACTTCTGCGACTCAACATTGTCCTTGATCATCATCTCGATCAGTGGCCGAATTGCACCAGCCTCGAAGATGGTTGATTGCGTGTCTAAATTGAGACGCCCAAGATCGGCCAGCGTGCGCGCGGCGACCGCCGGATGCCCAAGAGACGGGTCACTGAGCCATCCGACGAGCGACGAGATCGCGCCTGCATTAGCGATAGAAAATTGAGTTTGTGCGTGCGAGGCCTCCGACCTGCGCGTAAGCTGCGCGAGAGCCGTGGCTGCATGCTTCTTGGCATTCATCGAACCATGCTGCAGCAACTTGACGAGCGGCACAACGCCGCCCGTCGAAATTATGGCTTCCTTATTCATCGTGCGTACCTCGTCATTGACGGCAACTAGGTCGTCAGAGGTCGACCCGGAGAGAACCGCAGCCGCGTGCTCTTTCGCCACCTCGCTGAGGTTACCTTTATTGAGAAGGGCAACGATGGGTTTCGCGCTGCCAGCCGTCGCAATCGACTTCTTAGAGGCCAAGTCGTTCGACTGCCAGAGGAGCCAGAGAGCGTACTCCTGCGCCTCGAGGGTGCCATCCTTAAGCAGCGCAACGAAGCGATCGATACCACCGGCCATCTGAACGGTCATGCGGTTATCGGAGCCACCTTCTGCCGCCATGTCCTTCAGAGCGTTCCATGCGCGCTGACGCACCTCTGCCTCCGATGCGCCGAGAAGCGCAATGAGCTGGGCAGTCACCTGGACACGGTGCTGCGGCGACTTGAGCGCGATCTGAGACATTGCAAGCGCAGCATTCAGCTGGGCTGAGGTCGTGCCGGCGCGAAGCTGTTTGGCGAGTTGATTAATTGCTCCCCACTTTGAGAGGGCAGCACGATTCTCAGGGTCAAGAGACAGGTTGTAGATCAGCTGTGTCGCATGCGTTTGCGCTTCGGATGATGCGGTCTCGCTGCTCAGCAGACCAACCACGCAATTCGCAACGGTCGACTGATTCTCCGGGTTCTTGACGACCAACACCGACAGTGCGCCAGCGGCCTGTACCTTAGCATCGGCAGTTCCTACTTCAAAGAGGGCAACAAGTGCTGGAACTCCACCTGCTTCAGCGATGAGCCTGCGATTGTCTGGCAGAGCCGCTAAGGTGTGTAGCGCTCCAGCCGCCGTCTCTTGAGCTCCAGGACTACCTTCGGTAAGCAGCGAGACAAGTGGGTTGATGCCATCGCTCTGCGCGATCAACTCCTGATTGGTGGGCGACGCACCAAGTGCCCAGAGCGCACCAGCAGCATCCCGATGCACTCCTACCAGTGTTGAGGACGCCAATGCTATGAGAGATGGGAGGCCTCCATATTCTGCAATCGCGGCCTGGTTGTCCTCGTTGTCCATGGACATTGCCCACAATGCCGAAGCGACGTCCTGTTGGAGGGCGACGTAAATCTGGATGGAAGCTTTGTCCTTCTTCTCGATGTACGTCTTCTCCTCGCTTTCATCCCAAAGTCCTGTACGTCTGTCGCCGTACGTGTACAGATCTTTGGCGACCATTTCCACAAGCGGTTTGATGCCACCCACATCAGCAATGGCGGTCTGGTTCGAGCGGTGCGCTCGGGCGAGGCGCGAAATGGCACGAGCAGCCTTGGTGCACGTTTGCATGGCATCAGAACTCAGCAGACCAACGAGCATGGTAGAGATTTCGTTCTGGTTCGACGGATTGTCGAGTCCAATGGCAGCAAGAGCCCCAGCGGCCTCGTGCTGTGTCTCGGTATTGCCCATTCCGAGAAGAGCCACGAGCGGTGCAAGACCACCCGCCTTCGCGATGTTCGTTTGATTCTTCGGATGATTGGATGTCAAGGACCATAGCGCACTTGCGGCGCACTTTTTGGTCTTCTCGGGGCTGTTACCTTGCAGCAGCGTAACAAGGAGTTTGATGCCACCAGCCTCGGCGATCGCCGTCTGGTTGGCAGGATGGTTGCGCCCGAGCTCAGAAAGCGAGATCGCCGCATGTGCTGGCACAGTGTCATCGGACACCACTTCTGGCACCACCTCCTCCTCCTCCTTCTTTTCTTTCTTCTTCTTGTCTTTCTTCGGAGTCTTGCCAAGCTCTTCCTTCTTCTCTTCCTTCTTGACTAGCTCGACTGGCTTGAGCATATCGACAAGCGGAGTGATGCCTTGCGCTTTCGCAATCGAATCCTGAATCTCTTTGGAGCCAACTGCCAAGCTTCCGAGGGCATCTGCACCGTTTTTTTGAGCATCTGGGCTTTGCTCGCGCAGAAGTTTGACAAGCGGTCCGATAGCATTCATCTCGTAAATCTTGGTCGTCGTCTCCTTGTTGTTCATTGAGATGGAGTAGAGAGCCCTCGCGGCTTCCAAGCGCCCATCGAGGGTGCCTCCAGTCGCCACCTCTTCCACGGGCTGAAGCAAGTTGACCAGAAATTCGAGGGCACCCTCCTTCGCGACGGTGTTCTGGATCTCCTTTGACGAGCGCGCCATGTAGGACAATGCACACGCAGCGCGTGCCTGTGCGGCGCCACTCTGGCAGGCTAGAAGACTGACGAGAGGCTTGATGCCACCAAATTGGTTCACCTGCTTCACGTTATTCTCGGAATCACCCGCCAGAATCGCGATCACTGAGGCTGCGAGTTCTTGGGCCTTGAGGCTGGTGTCGCCGCTACCACGAACCTGCATGACAAGGCGCTCGATGGCGCCTGCCTCCACGATGGCCGTGATGTTGTCCGAATGCGAAGCAAACTTAATGAGCATCTGAGTGACCTGCTCTTGAGCCTCTGCCGTGCCCGTGCCCAGGAGGCCAACTAGACCCGTGGCAATGGCAAGCTGATTGGCAGGGTTATTGTGAGCAAGGCAGGTGAGTGCGTTCACAGCCTCTTCCTTTGCTTCGATCGTGCCGGTGCCTAGCAGCGCAACCAATGGTGAGATGCCCCCAGCGTTCACAATGCGCACTGGCGCACCCGGATTATTGGCTGCAAGTTGCCATAGCACATGAGCCGAACGGCGCTGAGCCCCTGGATTTTGACTGTTCAGGAGACCGACCAGCTTCTTGGCGATCTGCGCCTGGTTGTCTGGGTTGTCGAGGGCGAGGCGTGCCAAGCAAGCGATGGCGTGCTCATGGGCCTGCTGAGTGCCATCATCCAGCAGCTGCACGATCGGGGGAATGCCGCCTGTTTTGGCAATGGCCACTTGGTTGACTGCATCGACAGAAAGATGCCATAGGGCTGAAGCCGCGCGCTCCTTACCCATCTCGTTGCCATTGGTGACGAGGCCAACGAGTGGGATCACGCCTCCAGCCGCTGCGATTGCACTCAGCCGATCGCCGTCGTCAACTTCAGATTCAGGTGGAGCAGGAGCCGCGTCGTTTTGAACCGAGTCGCCGGGTTCTCGGACAATGAAGGATTCATCCGAATTGCGTCGGGCCATGAAGGATTCTTCTCCTGAAGTCAGATTCAAATCATCGAGAGAAGGCGCTCTGGCAGCACGTAGTAGAGCTTTCGCTTTCTGTTTCTCTGCCATGACCCTCTCACGCTCTGCAATGGCACCCTTGGCAAGATCGGAGATGACGGCAGCGGCAAGCTCTTGAGCTCGAGCACTTCCGACCTTAGAAAGCGCCACAAGCTCCGTGATCGCGCCGCAGTCGACGATATATCCTTGGTTGTCGGTCGCTGCGCACAAGTGCCAGATACAACGAGACGAGTTTTCTTGCGAGATTTGCGAACCCGTGCGGATTGCAGAGAGCAGCGGTGGTACGCCCTTTTCATTGATGATCGCATCCTGCATGTCTGAATCTCCGTAGGCCAGGTCCGACAGCGTCGCTGCTGCTTGTTCCTGCACACCAATCATCTGCTCCAGGTTTTTGTTTGTCTTCTCGTCTGCAGCTGCTATGCTCGCTGCTCCTGCCTTCCCCTTCGTTGTGTGTACCTCTTTTTCCTTAACTCCCTCCTCCTCGGGGCTGGAACCGATGACCTTCGAGACGAGCTCCCAGATCTTCTTTGCGGTGACAGCTCCACTCAGCGAAACTGACTGGAGCATCTGAATCAGCCGTTTGATGCCGCCCACTTGCTGAATCTCCCGTCGTCGAGCTCGGCCGCCTTCATCCTCCTTCCAGCCGTCAGCAGCACGGTCAGCAAGGGTTTCGGCGCTGCCACCGTCATCAGGCGTGACGTAGCTATCACGGGCGAGGTTGCCAAGCGCGCGAGCGGCAGCCTCTGGCGTGCCGACGACATTAGACGTGAGCAGGGCACCAAGGCACTGGATGCCTCCCGCATCGGCGACGAGAGGGCGATTCTTTGGCTCCATTGCAACCTCGCAAATTGCCAACACGGCTTGCTGCTGGGCCAAGGGCGATCCCTGCCTGAGCAAGCTCACGAGCGGAACGATGCCGCCGACGTTCGCAACGATCAGCGACGCATTCGCACAGGTTTTGAGAATGCGGGATATGGCGATTGCAGCGAGCTCCTGTGCGTGCACGTCGGACGATGAGAGCATGCTGCAGAGTGGTGGGATGCCTCCAGACGACGCGATCAAAGCGCTGCTATCCGGGTTGCCTGCTATGTGCCAAAGCGTACGCACCGCAGCCGCCTGCGTAGACAAGCTTCCGCTCGTAAGCAGATCAATGAGCGGCGGGATGCCGTGCGAGCGAACAATCAGGCTCTGCAGTGGGTCGTTGCCTGTCGCCATGGACAGCAGCGCTTGTGCAGCCTCGCACTGAGCCTTCGCGTCGACGGGCCCCTTGGTGCCTTCGAAGCTGCCCGAAAGCCACGTGATCACGGCTGGCACGCCACCCGCCTTGGCGATGGCAACCTGATTCGCTGAGCTGGAAAGGCACAGCTTAGACACAGATGATAGAATCCGTACGGCTCCATTTTGTGTCTGAACCGTAGCGATCCGCGAACCCAGGCGCCCAATGATCAACTTTGCGATGTTTTCTCGATTTTCCGCGTGCTTGGAGCACAACGAGCAAAGTGCGCCGACCGACATCTCCCAGGAGTTATCGGAGCCTCCACCCACGAGCAAGATGACGAGCGGCTCGATGCCGCCCAGCTTGGCGATAGTGGCCTTGTTGCCACTGTTTTCGTAGCTGAGCGCCCACAGAGCTGCAGCAGACTGCTCTTTGACTTCGGCTGTCCCTTCGCGTACCAGGGCAGTGAGAGGAGTTATCGCACCCGTTCGAGCGATTGCGGCCTGGTTCTCAGGGCTGTTGAGCGACAGTTGCGCTATTGCACCCGCAGCTTCGGACTGCAGCTCCACACTGGACGAGCCTAGCATTAGAACAAGAGGCTGTACGGCACCGGCTTCCGCGAGCGCGAGCGCGATCTCTTTGTTTCCCTCTGACAGCTGCGAGACCGCGTTCGCAGCTAGCGCGCACAGGGTTGCCGCCTGCATCATCTCCTTGACGTTCGCTGAACACGATAGGAGCACATTGGCTATTAGCGGAACGCCTCCCGCCTTTTGGATCGCCGTCTGAATATCTTTCGACTTGTACGCCAGCTTGGCGATGGCTTTGACGGAGTTCTCCTTGGCCTTTGACGATGGGCTTTCTAACAGCGCCAGCAGCGGCTCGATTCCACCGGCATCCACAATCGAGTTACGGTTCTCGGCAGAGTCGGAGGCGAGGTTCGCCAGGGCAGCTGCGGCTTGCTCTTGACGGTTGTCGGCTTTATCCACGCTCTTGACCTTCAACATTCCCACAAGCTTCTCGATGATGATCACACGATTTGCGGCCTCGATAGACAGACGCACGAGCGCTGCCTCAGCGTGCCGACGAGCTTGCAAGTTCTTACTGCCCAGCATCATCACGAGTGGGCCGATGCCGCCTGCCTCGGTGATGGATGTCCGGTTTCCGTCGTCATCTGCCAGTGCAAAGAGCGCTCCAGCAGACTCTTCCTGAGCTGCATCGCCACTGAGCCCTTCTAAAAGGGTGACGAGCGAGGGGATGGCTCCAGCCTTTGCGATGGTACGCGCGTTCACCTTGGCGAACGGATCCTTGTCTCCGATTGCAGTGGCCAGGCGCGCGAGAGCGGCAGCGGCAAACTTCTGGGTCATCGGGTCAGTGCTGTTGAGCAGCATGACGAGCGGTTCGATGCCGTCGCCATCGACAATCGAATCTCGGTTCTTGGCCACACATGCTAATTGAGCCAGGGCCGCCGCTGCGTGCTCTTTCGCCGTGATTGCTTGCTCTTTGACGATGCTGGGGATTGTTAAGCTCACAAATGGCTCGTCGCCGTGTGTTGACTTGATGATGGCAATCAATGGCTTGATGCCTCCCTTAGCAGCGATCGCCTCCTGTGCCTTGGTGTTGCGAAGCGCGAGCCGGGCCAGAGCAGCTGCCGCCTGCTGACGTGTGATTGATTTCGTCGACGAGAGGCAACTGACGAGGGGGTCGACGCCCTCGTCTTCGAGTACCGTTTTCTGATTTCCCTCGGTGATGCATAGACTGAGTGACCACAGCGCATATGCATGGGCCTCTTCGGTACCGTTCTTGAGCAACGAAATGAGGTCAGAGGTTGGACCTGACCTGGCCACCACGGCTTGGTCGGTCGGGTTCTCGTGCACGAGACGCCAGAGCGAAGCAGCTGCATTCAACTTGGCCTTGGGCGTGCCCGCTCCGAGCATGGCCACGAGCAGGCCCGTGATCTGCTCCTGGTTCTTGGTATTCTTAAAGCCAAGGGATGCGAGAGCATTTGCAGCATGATTCTCAGCTCGCTCGTAGCCGCTTGCCAGCAAGGCCACCGTGGGGGGAATGCCACGCGCTTCCTCGACTGCGAGCTTGTTGCTCTCGTGTTCGTGCGATATGACCCAAATCGCTCCTGCAGCCTCGGCCTTGACCGCGTTTGCGGCTTGCGTTGCCGTGACGCCAGAGCGTGGAGATGACGTCATCTTGGCGTCTTTGCTGGTTTTCATCAGCTCGACCAATAAAGCGATCGAGCCCAAGGTTGCCGCCGCTGTCTGGTTCGCGTTATTGTCGCGGCAGAGCTCCGTGATGGCAAGCGCTGCGTACTCTTGGACCTCCAGTGGGCAGGTGTGGTCGAGGAGGTCGACGAGCGGCTTCATGGCATTGGTAGATGCAATTTTGTCCTGGTTTTCGCGGTTGTAGCGCGCAAGATGCGCCAGGATGCCGGCCGCCTGGGCCTGGGCCTGGGGGCTCTTGCTCGTGAGCATCTGCAGAGGAGGCAGAATGCCGCCCGCCATCACAATCTGGTTCTGGATATCCAGGTTGCCGCGTGCGAGATTGGCGAGAGCTGCGGCAGCATGGACCTGTCCTTGAACGTTCATGCCATTAAGCAGTGCAAGCAGCAGTGGAATTCCGCCTTCTTTTGAGATGCTTTCCTGAAGGAGCGTATTGGCTGGCGTGATGTCCGGCGGATACGCGCTGATCAAGTTGCCTGGGCTCATGAGCTTTCCGAGCGCATTTGCGGCCGCGACCTGAGCCTTGCCATTCTTAAGCAATTCAAGAAGTAACGGGACGGCTCCCGCTGCGTGCAGGGCGTTCTGGGCTTCAAGGTATGACGACGAGAGATTGGAGATTGCATCGGAAGCGTAGACCTGTGCATCCGCGGCGACGTCAGCTTTGACCAGGCGGACCAAGGACGGCACAACACCCGCCTTGAGCATCTCTCTTTTCTGGTCTGTCTCAGTAGAGATAGATGCGACCGCGGCAGCAGCGTAGACTTGCGCCTTCTGGCTGCCGCCGCTCAGCAACTTGACCAGAGGAGCGACTGCGCCCGATTCCACCGTCTGATGGAGCAAGTCTGCATTCGTTGCGGCGATTGTGGCGATCGTGGAGGCCGCATGGATCTGACCGCCGTCGGTGCCCACCCTGACGACTTCGATCAGGTGAACAAGGCCACCCCCTTTTGCGATCGCCACCGCGCATTCCGTATCCTTGCTGGCAAGGACGTCGAGGAGATGAGCGCACTCCTCCTTTTTCTCATTCGGCGAATTCTTCAGCTCTTTGATGATGCTAGGGATGTCTGCGACGGTCTTTTCCGCCGCCAGCTTCTTGATTCGGCCTTCGCCGACCCCCATGACACCGCGGGTCTCCTCGAGGGCGGCGGCCAGAAGATTGCCCTTTTCCCAAAGGCCCGGGAGGGAGTTCCCAAACTAATGTCACGTCGGTTTCGGATGAGTTTCGAATTTCTCAATTCGCGACGCGGGCGTACTGTTACGCTATACGTCACACGACTCTGTTCGAGCGCGCGCCGTCGTTCCTCAGGTGACGAAACATTGCGTGAATCCGAGCTGTGGGAATTTCTGATACGATGGCGAGTACATCGACGGGTGGCGGCGCCAGCGATGTGCTGGGCTTCAAGCCAACCGCCCTGATCGACGAGGTCTTCAACATCGTCCGCTTCAGTGCGCGAGCTCCCTCTCACCTGGCGAAACCTTGGTGCCCGCTCGTCCTCTCTCTGCTCCCGAGGCCGTGATTTTGACCGTCGCCGTCGGTGCCCAAACTGCTCCACAGGCATCCAACAAAGTACTGATGCCTTGGAGGAAGCATTGCGGCAGCATCCGGAGCTCGGGCAGCAGCCCAAGGTCGTCCGCGAGGTGCGCGGCCGCCGCCGTCCGATGTAAGGCCTTCCACCTGAGCTGACTGAGGCGTGCTCCCGTGTCGTTTGCAGGGTGTGATACATTGGGAGGATAGCATGCTTCGCGTGGCCGACCAGAATCTGGACAAGTTCGAGCTCTACACGCTTAAGAACGTCTTCGCCGTCCCCGATGATCTGCAGCTCGCCTCGCCTCAGCCAATGGTGACCGAGGAAGAATCGCAGCTGGATGCCGAGACGGAGGCGCTCTGGGCGCAGCTGCAGCGGTCGCTTGCGACGAAGCGTGAGCTGCAGCGCAAGCTGACCGCGGCGCAGAGGACGACCGAGCTGTGGGCCGCGCACAGGGAGAGCGTCCACAAGCTCGCCGCCTCGCAGCAGGCCAGCAACGTCCAGGGCACGCTGCAAGGGCTGCAGCGGCTCTCTGACACGCTGCAAGACGGATGGCACCTGCTGCGCTCCTCGGACGGTGTGGGAGGCGACAGCGGGTCGCTCGTGCCGGGGCCGCGCGGCGCGGCGCAACGTTACGCGCAGCGCCGCGGGCAGATCAGCACTGCGGAGCCATCAGATCTGCTCAAACTAAGCTCGATGCTGGCGGCGAGCTGAGGGCGCTCTCTCCTATGAAACCCAGGTGCCAGGTCAGGCCCCGTCGGAGGCAGCGTAGCCCACGCTCGTACTAGTTGGGCTGCAGTCGGCGGTCGGCTGGGCGCGAGAAGCGTGTGCTGGCGACATGGTGGAGGCGTGTTAGAGGCGTGGCGGGCTGCGAGGCTCCGTGTGCGTTACGCACGGATCCCAACACGAGAGGACGGCGGCGCAGTGCCAGACGAGGCCCGCGGGGGCATCTCGGGTCGACATGTTTACAAGTAATACGTGCGCTTGGCCTGATCGTTCCACGTGCGCGCGCGTCCGCGTGTCTCGAGCGTCGACGACTGATTGCCCCCCGCGATAGGCCGATAGCTCGCCAGCCCGCGGAGCCCGGCGCGCGTTGCAAGGCGCGCGCGCGGCGTGTGCCCTGCCGTGCGTAACGTGTGCGTACGCATATGCATAATACAAAGCAATGTTGAATGTACCTGCACATTGCACATTGTGTGGTCCGTCTCTCGTCCACGTGGGTCTGATTCAAGTTCAAATTCAAGTAACTTGAACTTGGGAGAATAGCATACTTCCCTGTACTCCAATTGAATCAGCTAACTGACGGAGGTCCGGCCACGACACGCCCCTTGCCAGTTTTGGGTTCCGGCAGTTTCGTCTGCCCACTTGGCAGGAAATATTCATAGATGTGGTTGCTGCTGGCAGGCGGGCTGATGGCCATCTCTGACTTCGCTACCGACCGACCGTGGGCGCTGGTGACCGGCGCGTCCTCTGGAATCGGGGCAGCTCTGGCTCGAGAGGCGGCATCTGCAGGGTACGATGTCATTCTGGTTGCAAGACGATTTCCACAACTTGTTACCCTTGCTGCGGAACTGGAAGCGACCCACGGCACTCGCACCAGGATCGTGCCAGCTGATCTGTCGTCCGTGGTGGGCGTCGACGCAGTTCGATCCGCTGCCGATTTCGAGAAACTCGATCTCCTCATCCTCAACGCAGGCGTCTGCCCGATTCCTGCAGCCATGTGCCAGCAGTCCGCTCCCGAGCTTCAGCGAATGCTTGCGCTCAACGTGGGCGCCAACGTTGCACTTTTGCAGCGTGTAGGTGCGTCGTTTGCCGCACGTGGCCATGGGCGCGTCTTGCTCGTGGCTTCGAGTGCAGGCGCCGCTCCAGGCGTGCCGGGCGTTGCGTGCTACGCTGCGAGTAAAGCATTTCTTCGCTCGTTGGCGGCCGGCGCTGGCGCAGAGCTGCGCCGTTCGGGCGTAAGCGTGACGTGCGGGATGCCGGGCGCGGTCGACAGCGAGTTTGCATCCAAGTCAGGGCTGGAGAAATCCGCCGTGTTCTCGCTGCCGGGCGTGCGCTCCGTTGGAGGGGTGGTGCTTAGCGCGGAGAGAGCCGCTCGAATCATGCTTTCGGCCACCCTGCGCGGTCAGCGCGAAGTCGTCCCTGGGGTGCTTCCCCGGATGTATGTCGGGCTGAGCGATCGGCGCATCATACCCGCATCGCTGTCATGTGCGATTGCAGCCTTCTCCTTCGGCGCCGCGCCAAGGAAAGCTGTAAGGGGGCCGAAGCCTCCCCGTTTAGCTTTAGGAAGTCGCGGGGGACGCGAACGAGGACTTCGAGGACGTGGGGAAGACTGGTCAGCGGTCTGGGAGTGATAGTCAGCCAGGATCGAACGATCAAACTCAAAACATTCAGCAGAAGCCACGAGTCACGAGACCCGCAATTGACGGCGACGCCGGGCGCGAGCGTCCTCGAGTTGAGTGTTGACAGTGTTGTTGACCGGTTGTTAGCGGCTTGTTTAGATGTTCCCCCAACGCAATTGGTTGTTTCGAACCGGTTAATGTTGACTCCTAACGTTGGCTTAGTTTTTTTTCAAGCGCTAATGTTGTTAAATGTTCAGCAGCCGTTAGTGTTGTTAACGTTGTTACGAACACCGAATGTTACATCTTTGATCTTACACGGGGTCCCTGACAGCTGACACGGTCCGCCAACCCGGCAAAAATCGCTAGTTCACAATTGCAAGAACGTTCGATAAGCGCACCCGCGCGCAGCACACGTGCCACCGCGCTCAGTGTGAGGC
>Ga0209550_10001231_pt1 | contig 24670 bp, 21 predicted proteins | sample LauGreSuBDMM15SN_2_FD_187567 | JGI IMG/M metagenome (GOLD analysis project Ga0209550, IMG submission 187567) | Freshwater lake microbial communities from Lake Michigan, USA - Su13.BD.MM15.SN (SPAdes) (version 5) | ecosystem: Environmental > Aquatic > Freshwater > Lake | place: Lake Michigan... | reverse complement strand
AGATTAAGGATTCGTGAATAAACTTTAAACCTTAAACTAAAAACTTGTATTACTGCTGTTCTTGAAGCTTTCTGAACTTGGCGTAAAACCCTTTGGCAAAGTCTTTCATCTCCCCTACCAATTCTTTCTGATGTGTAGCACGCTCAAAAGTATCCGCCATGGTCATCATGGTTTGATAATAAAAATCAGCCATTTCATCTACCATCATCTCTTTTGTCCACAAATCAATCCTCAAAGCCGCCTTTTCCTTTCCATCCCAAAAAGAAATCATCATCGCCTTGGCCTCTTGCTTCTCTTCGCTGCTTGACTGAGTTGCACTCCACAAGATTTGATGGGGAATTTTCTGTTCGTCTAGGTTAACGTCAATTGAAATAGTAGATTGTATCATTTGTTGTGATTGAGGAGCGAAGGTAAAATGAAATAAATGAAGAATGATATTAATGAAGAATGAAAAATGAAGAATGAAAAATGGAACAGCCGGTTAGATGTTTAAGAGGTTATAGGGCTGTTCGGTTTTTCATTTTTCATTTTTCATTTTAACAAGCCCTGTCCCAATCATTCCATCCCGCATTTGCTCGTCCCGGTAAATCAAAATCATTTTTTCACCAATTTCAGCAGGGTTGTTTTCATCAAAATACATACCTGCCATACCCACTTGTTCTGAATGGGTAGAATTTGATGGCACCAAAACAGCTACACCTAATTTCATCGCATTGAAAACAGGCAAACCAAACCTATCCCAGCGGCATGGATGAACCAATGCATAGCAAGATGCAATCAATTCAATTTCATCTTGTTGCGGAAGTTTCTCAATTAAAATAACATCGTCTCTGTACTTATATGTCTCTAGTTCAGTCAGAAATTTCGTGGAATATGCGCCTATTGAACCATACAATACCAACTTCATGTTGCTGCCTAGCTTCTTTTTGAAAATCGAAAAACCTTTCAGTAAATTCAACAAGTTCGACGCTGGGTGAATGGGTCCGTTGTATAAAAAATAAGCATTCCCCATGGTATGTTGGTATCGAACAACATCCCGAGCATCTTCATCATTGGGCTTTAAATCCTCCTTTATTGGAAACTGTATAACGTCGATTTTGTCTTTTGTAAAGGGATAACGTTTCACAACCTCAGTTTGAACATGGGTTGAAAAAACCAAAATGCGATTAGCCTTTTTCAACCACTTAGTTATGCTCAACTTCATCCTGATTTTTTCAAAAAAAGGCATTGCGCAATTTTTTTCAAGAAAATAAAGGTCGGGGATAAGGATTGTATTTTCTGCATTATTTTGCTTGTCAGGACTTGCCCTTACATATTTTTGATAATCCACAATGGCCTTAAATTCTTCTGGAATAGATTTCTTATGATAAAAAGTAAGCGACATGGTATATTATGGATTTTTTTCAACATCGCATCTGAAATCCGATGTACATTGAAATATAATGGATAAAATTAATTGAAAAAAAATGAAAGACAAAAACCACCATAAACATAACTCATCTGTTTCTACCCCATGATTGAAAAAGGCATACTCATCCCATTACGCACTATCTTTGTAACAAATCAACATTTATGAAAGCAGCCACAAAATTCATCCACGCCGGAGCACACCCCGACCCAAGTACGGGTGCCATCATGACGCCAATATACCAAACCTCTACTTATGTTCAAGAAGCCCCTGGCGTGAACAAAGGATATGAATATGCACGGTCACAAAACCCAACGAGACAAGCACTAGAAGAGGCTTTGGCTGTAATTGAAGAAGGGAAATTTGGATTGGCCTTTGGTAGCGGTGTTGCCGCAACCGATGCGGTGATGAAACTACTCAAACCAGGCGATGAAGTGATTGCTGCCAACGACATGTACGGAGGAACTTATCGCCTATTTAGTAAGATATACCAGAAATTTGGGATCGTGTTCCACTATGTTGACATGGCCAACATAAGTAATATAGAGAACGCCATCAACTCAAATACAAAACTAATTTGGGCTGAAACCCCTACAAATCCATTGATGAATATTGTTGACATAAGGGCGGTTGCTGCAATTTCAAAAAAATATGGCACAATACTCTGTGTTGACAATACTTTTGCCTCTCCTGCCTTGCAAAATCCACTAACACTAGGAGCGGATATCGTGATGCACTCAGCAACAAAGTATTTAGGCGGACACAGTGATGTGATTCAAGGGGCATTGGTGATGAATGACCAAGCATTGAGAGACGAGCTTTATTTCATCCAAAAAAGTTGCGGTGCTGTACCCGGACCAATGGACTGCTTCCTGGTGTTAAGGGGTATTAAAACCTTGGGAATCAGGATGGAACGCCATTCTAAAAACGGTGCTCTTCTTGCACATTACCTTAGAAATCATCCTGCCATAAAAAAAGTATACTGGCCCGGGTTTGAAGACCATCCTGGGCATGAAATTGCAAAAAGTCAAATGAAAGACTTCGGAGGCATGATCAGCTTCGAACTTAAAAACGAATCCATGGAAGCAGCAAAAATCCTGCTTTCAGGCACTCACTTATTTTCACTTGCCGAAAGTTTAGGAGGGGTTGAGTCGCTTATCAATCATCCAGCTAGCATGACCCATGCTTCCATTCCACGAGAAGAAAGGATTAAAAACGGATTGAGTGATACATTAATCAGGCTAAGTGTAGGGATAGAAGATGCGGATGACTTAATAGCGGATTTAGAACATGCCATTAGTCTGTCTATGAAGGGATGAATGTTGCAACCATAAATAAAAAAGGGCTAGCAGCATTAAAATTATTTCTTGATGAGCAAATGGGTAAACACAACCAATTGGGCTTTATTGAGAAAGACCCGATTTCTATACCACATCGGTTTATATCAAAACAAGACATTGAAATTGCTGGTTTTTTTGCTGCCCTGTTTGCGTGGGGAAACCGCACCACAATCATCAATAAATGCAATGAACTGATTGAATTAATGGACAATGACCCATACCATTTCATTATCAACCACCAAGAAAAAGAACTCAAGCGTTTTTTACATTTCAAGCACCGAACATTCAATGCCACAGATCTTTTGCACCTCATCAGGGTTTTAAAATATCACTATACTGAAGGATTTATACTGTTTGGTGAAACAGAACCTAGCCTAGAAAGTGCCTTCACGCATAACATGAAAAAACAGGATGCCAATGTTGAAAATGCATTGAAAGGCTTTCATGACTACTTTTTTTCATTGGAAGACAGTCCAGCCCGAACAAAAAAACACATTTCAACCCCCAACAACAATTCATCTTGCAAAAGATTGAACATGTATTTACGATGGATGGTGCGAAAAGATGATTGTGGTGTTGACTTTGGAATTTGGAAAAACATAAAATCATCACAACTTGTTTGTCCGCTCGATGTTCATGTTCAGCGTGTTGCCAAAAGCTTGAATATGATCGACGCAGAGAAATCCGATTGGAAAACAGCAGCCATCCTCACCAATCTGCTAAAAAAACTAGACCCAACCGACCCGGTTAAATATGATATAGCGTTGTTTTCGTTGGGAGCAAGCAATAAATGAAAAATGAAAAATGAAAAATGAAAAATGAAAAATTGAACAGCCGTCTGATTGCAAATGTTGAATTGCCTTTCATTCTTCATTTTTCATTCTTCATTCTTCATTTTTCCTTCTTCAATTAAATTACCTTTGCATCCAATTATTGAGAAAATGAGCACACAAAATCTATCAGAGCAGGAGATAATTAGAAGAGAAAAGATGGTTGAACTGCAAAAATTGGGTATTGACCCCTATCCAGCACCAGCTTATCCAGTGAATATCACATCAACTGACATCAAATCAAAATACCTCGGAGAAGAAAACAAGGCAGACTTCAGCAATGTATGTTTGGCGGGCAGGATTATGGGGGTTCGCGACATGGGGAAGGCTTGCTTTGCTGTTTTGCAAGACCACAACGGGAAAATCCAGATTTACGTTAGAAGAGATGATATTTGTCCAACCGATGACAAAACCTACTACGACCTAGTTTGGAAAACATTGGATATTGGAGACATCATTGGCGTAAAAGGGCATGTTTTCACCACCAAAACAGGAGAAACCTCTGTTCACGTGCAAGAGTTAACCTTGTTGAGTAAATCCTTAAAACCGCTACCCATTGTAAAAGAGAAAGAGGGGGAAACCTTTGATGCGGTTACGGATCCAGAGTTTCGATACAGACAGCGATATGCGGATTTGATCATCAATCCACAGGTAAAAGAAACTTTCTTGAAAAGGTCTAAGCTGATCAATTCTATCAAAGAGTTTTTGAACGAACGCGGTGCCATTGAAGTTGATACTCCCGTTTTACAGAGCATCCCAGGAGGAGCTGCGGCGAGGCCCTTTACAACGCATCATAACGCATTAGACATACCAATGTACCTTAGAATTGCCAATGAGCTTTACTTGAAAAGGCTTATTGTAGGCGGATTTGATTGGGTGTATGAGTTTTCAAGAAATTTCAGGAATGAGGGTATGGACAGAACGCATAACCCCGAATTCACAGTGTTAGAATTTTATACTGCATACAAAGATTATTTGTGGATGATGGACACCACAGAGCAGTTGTTGGAGAAAGCAGCCATCGATGTAAATGGTACAACGGAAACAGAAGTGGGTGGGAAAACAATCAGTTTGAGCGCCCCATTCAAAAGAGTTACCATGTATGACGCTATTAAAGAGCATACAGGGTTTGACATCAGTGAAATGGATGAAGATGGAATCAGGGTAGTTTGCAAGCAACTTGGATTGGGTGCGGAAAAAAGCATGGGGAAAGGCAAATTGATTGATATGATTTTTGGAGAAAAATGTGAGCACCACTACATCCAACCAACTTTCATCATCGATTATCCGATTGAAATGAGTCCGCTGACAAAAAAACACAGGAGCAAACCTGGGCTGGTAGAGCGTTTTGAATTGATGGTGAATGGAAAAGAAATAGCAAATGCCTACACAGAATTAAATGACCCGATTGACCAAAGGGCTAGGTTTGAAGACCAAGTTGCCCTTATGGCAAGAGGAGATGATGAAGCAATGTTCATTGACCATGATTTCTTGAGAGCACTTGAATACGGAATGCCGCCTACCGCGGGTATCGGATTTGGGATTGACAGGATTTGCATGTTGCTTACTAACCAACCTTCGATTCAAGATGTGCTGTTGTTTCCGATGATGAGACCAGAGGTAGTTTAGGGTTTAAAGTTGTAAGTTGAAAGTTTCAAACAAGCAATTAAACCAAAAACCTTAAACCTTAAACCAAAAGGAGTATGCATAAATTAGGACTTATAAATGTTGAAAGTTCTAAGTTGAAAGTTTCAAACAAGCAATTAAACCAAAAACTAAAAACTTTAAACCAAAAGGAGTATGCATAAATTAGGCATTATATTTTTGCAGGTTTTTGCTTTGATGATAAGCAATGCTGCTCTTTTTGCACAACAACCTCAATATACAATACCATCAAATTCTAGCTATCGCCGGATTTTATTGTCAAATGAAGACATTGGACATATTAACTATTCACCAGGCCGAAATATAAAATATCTGCCAATAATAGACTCCCCATTTCATAGCTATGGTCAGGATCTTATCAAATCAAAAAAGGATTTATATGTTTACCTAAACGCTTCGGGTATTGTTTATAAATTCAAAGAACAAAACAAAACCAAAGATTCGCTAACATTTGTAAGAATTGATTCAACGGAACATTTTGGTTACAACATAAACTGCATCCCCTTTATATATAAAAATTCACTTTATAATATTGGAGGGTATGGTTTTTGGCGATGGAATGGACACCTCAGAATTTTCAATGAGGCATTAAAACAGTGGGACATAGCCAAGGTAAACAGAGAAGTTCCTGTAATCAAATTAAGTAGCCCTACGATTTGGATGGACTCCAAAGAAGGAAGAATTATTACACTAAGACATCTTGAGGAGAATGAAGCTGAAAAAGATACAGATGGAGTAGGTGCAAAGCAAGTGGATAGTGTGATGATGCTTGATTTAGAAAAAAGAGATTGGAAAACGTTGGGAATTTTAGACCCAAACATGGCAGAATATTTTAATTTGGGCGGCTTGATTGCAAATACCAAAATGGGATTATTTGTAAACAACAACAACAAAATTGAACTCTGGAATATTAAAGAAAACAAAGTTTATGCGTTTAAAGATGCACATTATTCGCAACTTCTTAATGCCTTTTTTTTCTATAATTTCATTTGGAGCGAAGATTCAACAATTTATTTAGGTAAAAAAAATATTATTGGAATTGATTCAATAGTATTGACAACTAAAAATCTTGTAGCAACCAATAAAAAAATATTTGTAGAACTGTCAAATAGCGGTTTTTATGCCAAAAGCTTCACCGGAGCCTTTGCGGCAATTGTGCTAGTAGGATTATTTTTTTATGTTTTAAAGAAAAGAAAAAAAAACACAAATGGTATAAAAAAGAATTTGTTAGATCCGCCTTTGCAATCATCATACCCCAATCAACATATTTACTCAAGTATAGAGCTAGACCTCATTTCATTGCTTATTTCAAATTGTAAAATTCACAATAGATATACCAGTGTTGATGAATTAAACCACCTGCTTGGCATGACAAATAAGTCAATTGAAATGCAAAAAAGAAAAAGAAGCGATTGCATTCGATCCATCAACGAAAAATTTGCACTTGTTTCAAAAAAGGAAGATGCCATTCTGATAAAAAGAAAAAAAGCGGATACAGATGGCAGGCTGAATGAGTTTTTCATTGCTGAGGAAGATTTTGATCAATTCATGGGATAGTTATCGTTGATTTCAGCCAAGCTTTTTTTGAATTTAGTTTTTTTGTATATTCATTTATCAACCAACTAATATGCAGATAAACCAACGATTCACAGCACTCGACGTATTTCGAGGCATCACTGTATGCTTCATGATCATTGTAAACAACCAAGGCTCAGGAGCTATAGCCTTTGCACCGTTAGAGCATGCGTCGTGGCATGGAATTACGCCAACAGATTTGGTATTCCCATCTTTCTTATTTGCAGTAGGAAACGCCATGGCATTCACCATGCCCAAGTTTCAAAACTTGACAAATGCAGAAGTGCTTAGAAAAATATTAAAAAGAACCTTTTTGATTTTTTTAATAGGCTACCTTCTTTATTGGTTCCCCTTTGTTAAATTAAATGAAGCTGGGGAATGGGTTATGAAACCCATCGCCAATACCCGCATATTTGGAGTACTTCAGCGCATTGCACTCTGCTACGGACTCGCTGCTGTGATGATTCATTACTTGTCTAAAAAAACTGTCATAACCCTGAGTGTTGTTTTCTTGATAGGATATTGGTTGGCGATGTACATCGGAGGCGATTACACGATGATGGGAAATCTACAAATATTGGTTGATAAACTCATGATTGGAGAAAACCACATGTACAAAGGAGAAGGCGTTCCATTTGACCCAGAAGGATTTCTAAGTACCTTCCCCTCGGTGGTGAATGTGGTAATTGGATTTTATGCTGGTCAATTGCTAAGAAAAAAAGGAAAGGATTATGAAGCCATTACCAAAATATTACTAGCAGGAGCAGCCTTGCTAACCATAGCCTATTTCTGGAATTATGTATTCCCCATCAACAAAAAAATATGGACAAGTTCCTTTACTCTCTATACCTGTGGAATTGATCTTTTGTTGATAGGTGCCTTGGTATTCATTTTAGACAAGACAAAGTTTAATAAATGGACACACTTTTTCGAAGTCTTTGGTAAAAACCCATTGTTTATTTATCTGTTGTCTGATTTCATTGCCATCTTTTTATACCTATTCAAAACCGAAAAAGGACAAACTTATTTCTCAGTGGTAAATCAAACAGTGTTTCAAAAAATACTTCCTGGTCCTTGGGGAGCTTTAACATACTCACTGACTTTGATGTTTATTTGCTGGGCAGTTGGGTATTGGATGGATAAGAGGAGGATGTATGTGAGAGTTTAGAGTTTTTAGTTTAAGGTTTTTAGTTTAAGGTTTAAACTTTAAACTAAAAACCTTAAACTAAACCCGGCAGCTCTAGATACTGCCATCCCTGCGTTGGATCATCCGCCCGTCTGAAGTCTTTAACGATGGTTATTGCGTTTAACATGCTGGAATCAATCTGAAACTTCGCCAGATCAGCAACTCGTTGAACAGGCAAGTTATCTTTTATCCACTCAGCGGCTTCATCTTCTGGAAGGATGACAGGCATTCTCTTTTTTTTGTTGTGAACCTGTTCCATCAATGAATTCGCGGCAGTGGTTAAAATAGAAAAACTGTCAACCATTTCACCCGTTTGTTCATCAACCCAAGGATTGTAAATGCCTGCTAAATAAAAATACTCCTGATCTTTCAATGTGATATAATAGGGATAGGCAGTATCCTTACCACCCGGTGGGGTAAAATGACGCCACTCATAAAAACCAGAAACCAATACCAAGCAACGTCGTTTCAATGCAGCTTCTTTGTATGTTGGTTTCATAAGCACCTCTTCCCCTATGGCATTTAGTGTATTATGAGGGAAATCCTTTCTTCCTGTTTTAGGATTTAATCCTCCTTTCCTGAAATGCAAAAGTCCCTCAACAGTCTTGATATAAGAGGGAATAAACTCCCAGTGCATCATCACAGGTTCAAAATCCTCGCCCCCGTTCATAGGCTTCAAAACGGGACAAAGAGGATAATCAAAACCACTCGCAAGTGGCTGATTAATAGCAATTTGCGAGTCGATAATCTTTTTTTTCTTACCCTTTAATTTGATATGTTCGGCACGACTAACTTTAATTCCAATATGAAAACACATGCATGCAAATTATGAAAACAGCATTCTTTTACAAATTATTCTTAGAAACAAACTATGAATCACTATTTTTGTGTTTATCAACCAATCATAATGGAATATAATACAGCGCGCAATCATCTGGAGATGAAGGAGTACGGGAGGCATGTGCAGAAAATGGTAGATCATTTGCTTACTATCGAAGACAAAGAACGCAGACAAAAAAATGCACATGCAGTAATAGAACTGATGGGTTTTATCAATCCTCAATTGAAAAACATCGAAGATTACAGGCATAAATTGTGGGACCATCTATTTTTAATTTCAGAATTTAAATTAGATGTAGAAAGTCCATACCCCATCCCAACAAGAGAGTCATTGAGAGCAAGACCGGCACCACTGCCTTACCCCAAACGGTATCCAAGATATTCACACTTGGGCAAACACCTTGAATTGGTTGTTCAAAAAGCACTTGCCGAAGAAAATGAAGAAAAACGCTCTGGATTTGCACATGCCATTGCTTATTACATGAAGCTGACTTACAATACTTGGCACAAAGAGCTTGTTCCAGACGACAGCATACGCAGTGAGATGAATACCATCACCCAGGGACAGTTGGAGTTCACCAATACCCCGTATGTTAAAGCATTCAGGGAGCGCGATGACAGGTTCATGAAGCGTGGTAAAGCAGGTGGAGGAAATTTCCAACAAAGGAATAGAAATGGCAACACTGGCATCGGCGGTGGCGGTGGTAAAAATAGACCCCCTCAAAAATTTGGAAAAAAAAGATTTAAATAAGCACTTCATCTTCAAGATAAATCATCATTCATGAAAGCTTTTGAAGTTTATGGTGGCCACAAGCTGTCGGGAGAAATTACCCCACAAGGTGCTAAAAACGAAGCCCTTCAAATCATCAGCGCTGTATTGCTAACACCAGAATCAGTGCTCATTCAAAACATACCAGACATCATTGACGTCAACCTTTTGATAGATCTTTTGACAGACCTAGGGGTAGTTACAGAAAGAATTGACCGCCATACATGCCGGTTTGAAGCCAAAAATATATTGATTGAAAAATTAGAAGACCCCGCTTTTCAAAAAAAGAGCTCAGGACTTCGAGGCTCTGTGATGATAGCAGGACCTCTGCTAGCCCGTTTCAAAAAAGCATTTATCCCGAAGCCCGGAGGCGATAAAATTGGCAGAAGGAGATTAGACACCCACATCATCGGATTCGAGAAGTTGGGCGTAAAATTCGAATATGTGCAAGGTGAAGGTTTCTTTAGGCTAACTGCCAATGAATTAAAAGGAACAGATTTGCTGCTTGAAGAACCTTCTGTTACAGGAACTGCAAACATTCTCTTTGCCGCTGTTATGGCAAAAGGCACCACAACAATTTACAATGCCGCTTGTGAACCATATATTCAACAGCTTTGTGCCATGCTCAACCGCATGGGAGCAAAAATAACGGGTATAAAATCTAACCTCCTCACCATTGAAGGTGTTGATTCTCTTGGAGGAACTTCGCATACCATGCTGCCAGACATGATTGAAGTTGGTTCTTTTATTGGACTAGCTGCAATGACCCAGAGCAACATAACCATCAAGAATGCAGGAATCCCATACCTTGGCGTTATCCCTCAAAAATTTCAGCAATTAGGGATAGAAATGGAGTTCAGCGGAGACGATATCATCATCCCAGAACAAAAAATATATGAGGTTCAAAACTTCATAGATGGATCCGTGCTAACCATTTACGATCATCCATGGCCCGGTATGACACCAGACCTTCTTAGCATTCTCCTAGTTGTAGCAACACAAGCGAAAGGAAGCGTTTTGATTCACCAAAAAATGTTTGAAAGCAGGTTGTTTTTTGTTGACAAACTTATCGACATGGGAGCAAGAATCATATTGTGTGATCCACATAGAGCGGCAGTTATCGGCCTTGAAAGAGAGCAATCACTCCGAGGAATCACCATGAGCAGTCCAGATATCCGCGCTGGCGTTGCCTTACTCATCGCTGCATTAAGCGCAGAAGGCAAAAGCATCATTCAAAACATTGAACAAATAGACAGGGGTTACCAAAATATTGATCAAAGATTGTTGTCACTCGGAGCGCACATCAAAAGAATAGATTCGTAGAAAATGGAAGTCAATAATAAAATTATCATCCTTACGGCTCCATCAGGTGCAGGAAAAACGACAATAAAAACGAAACTACTAGAAGAAATTCCTGAGCTGTTGTCGTTTAGCGTATCTGCAACAACACGAAAGATTAGGACAGGTGAAAAAGATGGTGTTGATTATGTTTTTTTAAACGAAGATGAGTTCAAAGATAAAATAGAACGTAACGAATTTATTGAATGGGAAATGGTTTATCCTGGCCTGTATTATGGAACAACTGTTGATGAAATGAAAAGGATTTGGAGTGATGACAAAACGCCCTTGCTTGATATTGATGTAAAAGGTGCGATCAATGTAAAAAAACAATTTGGTGAAAATGTGTTGACGATTTTCATAGATCCTCCTTCAATAGAGGTTCTTAGAGAGCGACTAACCAAGCGAGGAACAGATACAGGTGAGCACATTCAAACAAGAATCAATAAAGCAACAGAAGAAATTGGATATAAAAAGAACTTTGATACCATCATCTTAAATGATGATTTAAAAAAAGCAACAGAAGATACTCTTTCAGCAGTATTAAATTTCATCAGTAAAGGCTGACACGTTATACTTTATATTTGTACTCATGGGAACTCTTTTACTAATAGGAATCATTATTGCCTTTCTGCTTGGGGGATTTTTCGCAGGCGTAGAAGTAGGCTTTGTTTCCCTAAATAGGCTAACAATAGAGTTAAAGAAAAAACAACGTTCCAAAAACGCTTTTGTATTGTCTGAATTTTTAGACGAACCATCACGATTTATCAGCGGCATGATTGTTGGCATTTCGATTTCGGTAGTAATTTATGGAATGTTGATTGACCAACTGCTAACACCCCTTTGGAAATACATTGAAGGCTATTTAACAAATGAATTCATTCCCTACTTCTTGTACTTCCGCATCATCTTTGATTTAGCCGTATCTTCCTCTGCATTTCTCATTTACTTTTTTTTCTGTCGCGCTGTATTCAGGGCTAAGAGCGATACACTGATGTTTTTTCTATCTCCATTATTAACCTTTTTCTATAAATTGTTTTATCCCATAGCTAATTTCTTCATCATTCAATCTCAATGGATCTTGAAAAATTTAATCAGTGTTAAAGTACGCCAAGCTAAAAACAATTTTACCCGACTAGAATTGCAGCACTTTTTGCAACATAAAACTGAAAAAGAATCAGAAAACAGAGAACTAAGCAAAGAATTATTTGAAGCTGCGCTAATACTGCCTTATGTTAAAATCAGGCAATGTCTCGTTCCTAGAAAAGAAATTGAAGGCATTAGCATCCACGAATCCATTGAAATACTGAAAGAAAAATTTTTAGCAACCAATTTAAGCAAACTAGTTGTGTATGAAAAAAACATTGACAACATTCTTGGTTACGTTCACCAACATTCGCTCTTCAAAAATCCAACAAATATTCAATCAATTTTGCTGCAAATACCTGCAGTGCCTGAAAGCATGTCGGCCACAGACCTCATGAATCGCCTCATCAAAGAAAGAAAAAGCATGGCTTGGGTGGTAGACGAATTTGGGGGAACATCCGGAATTGTAACAATGGAGGATATTTTGGAAGAAATCTTCGGTGAAATTAAGGACGAATATGATGTTGAAGAATTCATTGAAAAAGTGGAGAACGAAAATGAATATACTTTCTCAGGAAGAATTGAAATTGATTACCTGAATGAAAAATACCACCTTAACTTGGAGTTGAACAGCTCTGAAACCCTTTCTGGGTTTATCATTCATCACCATGAGACCATTCCAAAAGAAAAAGAGAAAATCATCATAGGCGACTACGAATTTGAAGCCTTGGTTGTAACTGATACGAGAATTGAACTTGTAAAAGTCAAAAAAACTGTATAACCCCTTCAATTCTTCCTTAATTGTTGTCCGATATTTATTTTGCAAATAACAAGAATAACGCACTCGATTGGTTAAATTTATACCTCAAACAAAATTGAGGATTTCGTGATTGCAATGTTTTTAGAAATTTCCAAATTTTCATCATTCATTGGGCATTTGCATCCCTTGTTGGTTCATTTACCAATTGGCATCTTATGCTTTGTATTTACCTTATCGCTTTTATCAAGGGAAAAAAGGGAATTACTCAAACTTGCCTTTTCTTATGGCATACTAGCAAGTGCCATTGCCGCATTGGCAGCCTGTGTTGCGGGTTATACATTGGCTCAATCAGGTGAATATGATGCAGACCTGGTAATGAAACATCAATGGATGGGCATCGCCACTTGCATCTTGTGTTTTGCTGCCTATTTTATTACCCCTTGTAGGCGCTTGTTAATTTGGATCACCTGCGGAACAATGGTCGTTGCAGGACATTTAGGTGGCACGATTACCCACGGCGAAGGATTTTTGTTTTCCTCAGAAAATAATGCCCCCCTTGAAAAAGAAATTCTAATTGAAAAGGCATTACCCGAGACAGAAAAAAAACAAGAGACTGCAGATTCACAAACTCCAGTAACAGAAGTTTTTTTGTACCGAGATCAGATTTCGCCAATCCTTCAAAGCAAGTGTTATGCATGTCACTCGAACCTAAAAATGAAAGGTGGACTTCGTTTAGACAGTGAAAAATTTATTCGAAAAGGTGGAAAAAATGGTGCTATTTTAACAAGGGGGAATCCTGAAAAAAGTCCCCTTTATGCTCATTTAATTTTGCCTCTTGGAGATGATTTACACATGCCACCGAAAGGGAAAAAACAACCTTCAATAGAAGAGATTACACTCATACACAACTGGATAAAAAGCGGAAGTCCTTTTGGAGGAATCATGCCAACTAATAAGGGAATAACAACAATTGTTTCTAACCTTCCTGTCTTAATACCACAAGAGGTAAATGTTGATGTTTCAAATTTCTCAACCCAAGTAGAAAAAAAATCAACAAAACCCATACCTGCAGCTGATCCTGCATCAATTGAAACAATAAAAAAACTGGGATTGATTGCAACACCGATTCAGGAAGGATCAAATGGATTGTCAATCAATTTTGTCAACGTAAAACAATATGACAAATCCATGTTAGAAGAGCTGGCAAATTTAAAAGACCAAATTATCAACCTGAGAATGTCAAACCAAGCGATTAATGACAACGATTTGCAAAAATTAATTCCCTTTAAAAATCTCAGGTACCTACAAATTGAAAAAAGTAAAATTACAGATGAAGGGATGGATGCAATTGCAAAAATCACTTCTCTTGAACAACTAAACTTATACGGCACGAACATTTCAGACAAGGGGTTAGAAAAAATACAGACATCTACAAATTTAAAAGTACTTTACTTGTGGAAAACCAATACAACAGTAGAAGGTATTTCAAAACTAAAGAAAGCGTTGCCTACAATAAAAATTGAGTCAGGAAATTTTGAATTCACCAAAGTTGACACATCAAAAAAATAAGCTACTATCATGATGCTAAAATATATTTTGCCACTGATACCCAGTCTTTTTGTATTGATACCAAGTGAGCCCCCTACCCCTAAACTACCCGCTGAAGTTGCCGTAGAATATAAAAAAATATCATTCCAATTAGACTACAACCAACACATAAAGCCGATACTTTCAGACAAATGCTTTGCTTGTCATGGTCCAGATAAAGCCAAGCAAAAGGCAGGACTTCGCCTTGACCAATCAACTGCCGCTTACGCTCCCCTCCCCGAAAACCCAAAGAAAGTAGCGATTACACCCAGGAATTTGGCCAAAAGTGAAGTATTTTTTCGGATTTTGTCCGCCGACCCAGACTACCAAATGCCAACCCCTCAATCGCACCTCAGCCTGTCTCCAAAAGAAAAGGCATTTCTGGTGAAATGGATTGAAGAAGGTGCTGAATACCAACCACATTGGGCATTTGTAAAACCGGTAAAAAAAGTAATTCCACAGTTGCCTGCATCCTTGAAAGCAGCGAATGAAATCGACAATTTTGTGTTTTTTGCCTTGGTACAACAAAACCTATCTCCAGCAAAAGAAGCGTCAAAAGAATTGTTGCTTCGCAGGGTATCGCTGGATATAACCGGTCTCCCACCTACCTTGGAAGAGATTGATGAATTCATGGGAGACAGCAGCAAAAACGCTTATGAGAAACAAGTTGACAGGCTGCTAAAATCCAAGCATTATGGAGAAAAAATGGCCAGTGATTGGTTAGACCTTGCACGTTTTGCAGATTCTCATGGTTATACGGTTGATAGGCTCCGCGATATGTCGCCTTACCGCGATTGGGTCATCAATGCCTTCAACAACAACATGCCTTACAACACATTTATTCACCAACAATTGGCAGGAGATTTGATGCCAAACCCAACCAGGGATATGCTGATAGCAACTGCTTTCAACAGGAACCATCCGCAAAACATGGAAGGCGGTATTGTTGAAGAAGAGTTTCAAGCTGAGTATGTGATGGATAGAACCAATACCCTTGGAGAAGCCTTCATGGCGCTTTCTATTGGATGTGCGAGGTGCCACGACCATAAATACGACCCCATCTCCCAGAAAAATTATTACGAGATGTTCAGCTTTTTTAACAACGTGGCTGAGTCGGGACAAATATCTTGGAATGATGACTTGCCAACCCCTACATTGATGTTGCCTAGCAAAGAAAAAGAGGAGATTATCACATACATAAAAACAAAAATCAAAGACCAAGAAGATGTATTGCAGAAAACAATATCAAACAGCAACTTGGGCTTTGAAGAATGGTTGTCTGCAGGTTCATATAAATCTTTATCAACCCAAGTGATACCTCAAAAGGGACTTCAAGGGTTTTATCAGCTGGAAAAAGACTTAGTCAATGCTGTAAACCCAAAACAAGTTGCAGAGATGAAACATGAGTCTGGGATTTCAGGAGACAAGCCCGTTTTTGAAGAATCAAGGGAAGGCTCAGTTTTGCAGTTAGATGGAGATGTTTATTTAGACTTAAAAGATGTTGGGGTATTTAGAAAATCGGAGCCGTTTAACATAGGGATGTGGGTAAGCATTCCGAAAGACTTCAAAGAAGGGGTGATTTTTCACAAAAGTGATGCGGAAAGGCTTTATAACTTCAAAGGATTCAATTTGTCGGTCAAGAACAACAAATTTGAGATAACAATGGCACATACTGCACCCTCAAATGCCATCATGAAGATTTCTGATATGACGGTGCCGAGAGGCAAATGGATGCACCTAAACATGGGTTATGATGGTTCGTCACAAGCAAAAGGATTCAAGTTTTATGTTGATGGGAATGAATTGGTGATGGAAACTGTAATGGACCAATTGTACAAAGACATCATTTTTTATTCCAAAAAAGAAGCAGCACTTCAAGTTGGCGGATGGTGGCGTGGGGTTGGGTTCAAAGGAGGAAAGGTTGATGACATCACCATTTATAACCGTGAGTTAACTCCTTTTGAAATCAGTGTATTGGCCAACAAAGCTAGCTGGACAACAGTTTCAAAAAAAGCAGCAGGGGATTTAAACGAAAATGAAAAAAAGATCCTGCAAGATTATTATCTCTGTGTAGAAGACAAGTTCATTGAAAAGGAAAAGCAACAGCTTGTGAGACTGAGAACAGAGCTATCTGATTCAACTGAAAAAATTCCAGAAATCATGGTGATGCAGGAAATGGCGAAGCCAAAAAAATCCACCATGTTCTTGCGAGGACAATACAATTCTCCAGGCACTGAAGTATTTCCCAACACGCCATCAGCAGTCTTGGAATTCAAGAATACCCTTCCCAAAAACCGTTGGGGATTGGCTCAGTGGCTAACGCACGAAGATCATCCCCTAACATCCCGCGTAGCGGTAAACAGAATGTGGCAGGTATTTTTTGGAACAGGGATGGTAAAAACGGCTGAAGATTTTGGCAATCAAGGGGAAATGCCTTCTAATCCAGCATTGCTAGATTGGTTAGCAGTCAACTTTCGAGAATCAGGCTGGGATTTAAAAAAATTAAACAAGATGATTGTGATGTCTGCCACATACCGACAAGACGCTTATGCATCAGCATCCATGAGGGAGCTAGATCCTGAAAACAAGCTGCTAGCGCGGGGTCCAGCCAACAGACTTTCGGCAGAAATGATTAGGGACAATGCCTTGGTTGCATCAGGATTGATCAACAGAAAGGTAGGAGGCAAGAGCGTTAAGCCATACCAACCAGCAGGACTCTGGGAAATCAACAGTGCCACTTACAAACAAGACACAACAGATGAAGTGTATAGAAGAAGCTTGTACGTCATTGTAAAAAGGTCTGTGCCGAATCCAACTTTAAGCATCTTTGATGCCTCATCAAGAAGTTCATGTTTGGTACGCAGGCAAAAAACCAATACACCCATACAGGCCTTGGTTACAATGAATGATCCGGGGTTTTTAGAAGCGGCAAAAGTGATGGGTGAAACTATGTCACTTGAAAAAGACATTGACAAGTCGATACGCGACGCATACAGAAAACTAACGGGAGTAAATCCAACAGCAACGCAGGTAACGCTGTTAAAAAAATTACGTGAAGTTGAATTGGATAAATTCAGGCAATCACCTGAAAAAACAAAAGGATGGATCAATGCGGGGATGTATGCTGTTAAAAAAACAAAAGACATGCCACTGGTAGCAGCAAATGCAGTGGTGGCAAGCACGATAATGAATTCAGATGCAACAATAACAAAAAGATAAACCCATGTCGGACCACCATAAAAAAGAATTCAGGTTAAATCATCCAGATTTGGAGAAGATCCATAAAAATTTGGATCGCAGGAATTTCCTCAACAAAACAGCGATGGGGTTAGGGGCAATGGCTTTGCAAAGTTTGATTGGTCCAACCACCTCCTTTGGCCAGAGTCCGGAAGAAACCATCATGGCGGCACTGCCATCCATTGCTCCCAAAGCAAAACGTGTTGTTTATTTATTCATGAGTGGTGGTCCATCGCAATTTGAAACATTTGATTACAAGCCCAAGTTGAAAGATTTGTATGGAAAGGACCTGCCGGATTCCATCCGCAAGGGCCAAAGACTTACAGGCATGAGTGCAAACCAAGCAGCGTTGCCAGTTGTGCCATCGGCGTATTCATTTCAGCAACACGGAAAAAACAATACCTGGGTCAGCGAACTATTGCCTTATACTTCACAGGTTGTAGACGAGCTCTGCATCATCAAATCGATGTATACGGAACAAATCAATCATGACCCCGCAATAACTTTTTTTCAAACAGGACACCAGCTACCAGGCAGGCCATCGATTGGATCTTGGCTGAGCTATGGATTAGGCTCTGAAAACAAGAACCTACCATCGTTCATAGTGCTGGTTTCAAAAAATGCATCGAAAGACCAGCCCTTGTATGCAAGGCTTTGGGGAAATGGATTTTTGCCATCAGAACACCAAGGCGTGCAGTTTGGTTCGGGGAAAGATCCTGTGTTGTTTCTAAACAATCCCGAAGGGTATGACGGTGCAGATAGAAAGGAAATGTTGGACTATTTATCAAAACTCAACCAATTGCAAAATGAACCATGGGGAGACCCAGAGGTAAATGCCCGTATAGCTCAATATGAGATGGCATTTAGGATGCAAACCTCCGTTCCCGAAGTTCTAGACACATCTGAAGAAACAAATGAAATTTTTGACCTTTATGGACCAGACAGCAGAGAAAAGGGAAGCTTTGCTGCAAACTGTCTGTTGGCAAGAAAATTGCTTGAGAAAGATGTTCGGTTTGTACAGTTGTATCACCAAGGATGGGATCATCACGGAGGTTTGCCCAAAAGCATGGAGCAACAGTGCAAGCAAACGGACAGGGCATCTGCTGCCCTTGTTGCAGATTTGAAGAGAAGGGGCATGTTGGAAGATACGTTGGTGGTTTGGGGAGGAGAATTTGGCAGAACCGTTTATTCTCAAGGTAAATTATCAAAGGAATCCTATGGAAGGGACCATCATCCAAGGTGTTTCAGCATGTGGATGGCAGGAGCGGGTGTAAAGCCAGGCATCAGTTATGGACAAACAGATGATTTCAGTTACAACATTATCAAGGATCCTGTCCATGTGCACGATTTTCAAGCAACACTTTTACACTTGATGGGGATCGATCATGAACAATTGATTTATAAATTTCAAGGAAGAAGATTCAGGCTTACAGATGTTCATGGAGAAATAATCAAAGGGATTTTGAGTTGAGATAAATAAAAAAATTACATAGAACGCTATTAATAATTGTAACCAAAACATTCATGTCGGGTTTTGGAAATAATGCTGCTACTAATCAGTCATGCAATAACAAAAGTCATTTATCCTGTTTAAAAAAATCAGAAGATGGCTTTTGAGGCAAGCACTTTCATTTAGGTGTGAAGTAATACTAACTAGTACTTTTCTCTCCATTTAATCTCCTTATAAGAAAGATATGTTGCAGTAAAAATTTTACTTTATGGGTTATTGAATATAATCTTGTTCACATAACCCTAAAGTTAAAAATTATCCCAAATACTGTTTAATGACACCACCAACAAATGATCCAGAAAACCTAAATAATGAAAACCATGTCCCAAGAAAAACCGGTGGAAAATTCTATTGGATTTATCTTGTCATATTTATTTTAATATTGCTTACATCTACCCTTTTACAAAATAAAACAACAAAAGAAATAACGTGGCAGCAATTTGAAAATGATATTTTATCAACAAAATCAGTTGATAAAATAAATGTCATCAACAATGAAAAAGCAAAAGTTTATATCAAACCATCCCTTGCTAACAATCCTGCTTTCAAAACAAATAATATGGGCTGGAAAACCATATCCAATGGATTATATTGGAATTGGAATTTTTGATAAAATTGTTGAAATCAGTAAAATATATTCCAACTGTGCTGTGCTTGTTGGATATGAATTAATGCTTTCAAAAAAATTAAAAAGAGGATCAGATGCCTGGTTAAATGTGCCTAGGTTAAGTCATGAAGCATCTGGAACCAGTGGGATGGCTGCAGCGATGAATGGCTCAGTAAATGTTGGATTGCCCGATGGTTGGTTTCCCGAATTTGCAAAAGACAAACTGAATTCATTCGTCGTAAAACCTTGTGATAGCAGCCTTTCTGAAGAATTACAAGATGACCTAGATGCTGCTAGTTTATGTGATTTATTAGAAAAAGAAGTGCTTCCCATGTATTACGATTATCCCAATAGCTGGTTAGAAATTGTAAAGAAAAGCATGACAGACATCATTCCGGAATTTGATAGCAACAGACTGGCAACAGAATATTATGAGAAATTATATTCCAATTAGCGTTTGTTATTTTATTCTAACGCCTGTACTTAATTTTGATTTTGATAACAATGATTTTAGTTCCTCAACCTTTTCTGGATAATCCATATAGAGGTTCTTACGCTCCGCTAAATCTACATTCATGTTGTACAATTGAATAGGGACGGGAACACCCGCAACTAATTCAGGACTACTAGGGATGAGACCACCGCCCGAATTTCCAGTCATGATTAATTTCCAATCGCCTTTCCTTATCGCAAAAATCCCCTCACCGGAATGATGCACAGTAAAAGGTCTTTCATACAACTTCCTTTTCTCTCCTAACAACAAGGGCAATATGCTATAACTGTCCTCTGCTTCCTTATCTGGAATTGTAACATTCAATAAATCAGCACAAGTCGCTATAAAATCAGTGTGGCAAATGGTTTCAGAAGAGATGGAATTAGCTTTAATTTTTCCAGGCCATTTTACAATAAAAGGAACGTGATGACCACCTTCCCAAAGATCTGTTTTCATGCCCCTGAAGGGATGATTTGGGAAGTGATTGTATTTCATTACGGAGTTCATCACTCCACTCATTGCTGTACCATCCTGACCAGGTGAACCATTGTCGCTCGTAAAAATTATAATTGTATTTTCTTCAATTTGTGCATCCGAAACAGCCCTGATGATTTCTGAAACTGCCCAGTCAGTTTCCTGAACAAAATCTCCATAAGGCCCAGCTTTGCTTGTTCCTTTAAACTTATCTGTAGGAGCAATTGGAACATGTGGGGATGTCAATGCGAGATACAGAAAAAATGGCTTTTTTTCTTTGGCTTTTTCTTTGATATAATCTGAAGCTTTTTTTGTGATTGCAGGTACTACATTTTCTAATTGCCAATTGTCAATCATGAAGCCCGGATGTCCATACATGGAATCAGGTTTCTGCAATTGGGGAATTCCAACTGTCTTATCATTTTCAAAAAAACAATATGGCGGATAATTGGGTACATCATCCCCAAAATAATAATCAAACCCTTTTGTAGTTGGCCCATTTTCTATTTTTTTTGAAAAGTCAACTAACTTTTCAATTCTAAAACGATCGAGTGGACGATCATTTCCTTTGTATAAGGAATCTCTAAAATAACTGTTGTTTTTTAAAGGCCAATCCCATCCCAAATGCCACTTGCCAATACATGCTGTTGAATAAGCATTCTGTTGAAAAAGTTTACCTACAGTATACCGTCCCTCCTCTATCAAGGGTGGATCATAATGTTTTAGCACTCCTTTCTTTAAGGAGGATCGCCAACCATATCTTCCTGTCAAAATACCATACCTTGTAGGTGTGCATAAAGATGCAGGAGAATGAGCATCGGTAAAGGTTCTACCCTCGCGAGCCATTTTATCAATATGCGGTGTTTGTATTTTAGAAGCTGAATTTAAATAGCTTATATCACCATACCCCAAATCATCTGCCAAAATAAAAATAACATTGGGTCTTTTTTGTGCAAGAGAAGAAGGCAAAAAAGCAAAAAGAAAAACAAAAAAAAGGAAGCTTGTATATTTTCTCATAATCAAGAAAATAAAATTCAATTAAATAGAAGATAAAAACAAACATAAAGAAACCAGTCGCTGTATTTTATTGGCATATTTGCTTAAATCAAATAACCTACTGCTATTTTATGGAAATAATTTTCTCTCCATATACTTTTTCTCTACTTTTATCAACACCCCTAACAACAACCTTAAAATTTCCAGTGGCATCAGAGCTATAAAAACCAAATTTGCTATTTGTATTTTTTTCAGTATTTAAATTTACATTCCTAAAGAGTAAATTTTTAAAATCCGGCAACCGCTTATTTGACTTAACTGTAAACTCAGTAAACAATGGCCTTGAAATCCTTTGAACACCAGTGAAAGGATAGATCACTTCATTCGCGTTTAGTGCAAATCCTGCCAAATCGTTTTTATAAGATTTGTAATGTACTATTCCATTGAACTGCAATACACCCAGAAAATATTTTCTACTAACAACATCAATTGAACGAAGTAATAGCGGGTCCATTGCAAATAAATCTTTCACATTTTTTATGGCAACACCATCTAACAAAACGAGGGTATTCTGTGTAAAATATGCTTTATAGGGATCGTTTAAAACTTGTATGCTTGGATTATCTCCTTCTGGATTTTTTACCCTGACCTCAGGTACAAATTCCAACAAAATTTCTTTCATGTCTGGGAACCTCACGTAATCGTCTAGCATATAGCGAGCATCAGGCTTCCCGTAAAAATCTGTAGTATCCAAATCTGCTGTTGAATATACACTTGTGCTATCCGTATAAAAACCTTGTGACACATTTCTTGCCAGCATCCTTGCTTCCAAATCACTTCTCATGTTTTCATTTAATTGCATACAAGGAAACGAAATGGCAGCAATATTTTCAAACTCTTCCTCCATTTCTAGTTTATACAATTTTTCTAGTTGATCAGCTACAGAAAAAACAATTTTTGAGTCATCATAAACAACAGGAAATATAAATTTTACCTCTCCCAATTCATTCGAAATTCCAGTTGAAATTTTTGCACGATCTCCAATGATATACGCATTAACCAATACATTTTTTTGTGCTTCCCCAGTTGATGCCGACAACACCTTTAATGTTACATCATGCCCTTCATCATCTAAATCACCCTTGGCAATATGATGCAAAATCACTTTTTTTAATCGAATTATACTGTCTGCATATTTTGAAATTAAATCATCACGAACAACGTTAACGGAAAGACTTGAAAAGCGCGTCACATCACCTAGCGGAATTTCAATAAAACTTCGCGTTGAATAATTCAATCTATCAGAACTAACATTCAAATTCTGCTTTATTTCTAAATCTGTTGCAGGTGTTGAGTCTGCCGAAACACAAGGCAGTGGCGGATATTGTGGATGAATGATTGCCAAAGGCTGAAGACTCACTTGAGATTCAACACCCTTTATAAAACAATTCAAAAAATAAAAATCAGAACGTAAATCTTGGGGAATACTTATATAACCTGAAAATAAATTTTGATCAATAACCAATTTAACTTTTGCTTTTTCAACTCCATTGCGATCAATCAACTGAACTGAAATAAACCTTGATGTAACTTGTTTATCAGAGATGTCGCCATTTAGCCAAACTTTTTCTCCAACAATATAAACATGCTGATCAGATTGTATGGTCATTTCTACCATGCCTTTTTGTTGGGCAAATAACCCGGCATGGACGACTAACATCATCAATACAATCAACGTTGTTTTCAATTTGAATTCATTTTTCATTACCAAAACAATGGTTTTACATTTGTCCCTTTTGTCAACCTACAATCAACACAAAACTTACTAGCTATGGCCAATTGTCCGCTTAATGTTTCAAAATATGCAGGCAACAAACCGGGATCTTTTTTCAACATTTCAATTGCATCTGCAGGTCTCTTAGCAATTACTGGACAACTTTCTGAATCATCAATAGGAGGCCAAACATTTAATTGAGAATTTTTTATAAAGATTCTTTTTTCTGAAATCTTTGCTACAGAAACATATCCAACGACTTTTATGGTTGCATCATTGGTACAACGAATATTTGTCGGCATTTTAGAAGGTTGCGGATCAAATAGACTGCCAGTAAGCTCCGTATTCTTCTTCAATATATTCCAAAAATTATATGCATCTTTTGACAGTCCAATTTGTTTTACTAAAATACTATACCTCACAGAAAGTTTGTCATTTGATTTAAACATTGAAGTCAGTGGCTGATAGCTTACAACATCATCTGAAAGGGATATTGTGTTATTGATGATGATATTTTTTGATGAATCATTTTTCCAACAAGTATAAATTTGATCACCGAAAGGACGTGAAACAACTTGTCCATTTACAAATTCTAATTCACTCTGAATCCATGCATGTCGCTCAAATGTTTCAATAAATTCCCAACGATAATACCGTGTACTATTTGTTTGGTCATGTGTATGCACAAACAAATCAAGGCCGTTAGGTTGCTTCCATGTAATGCTATCTATCGCAGGTGTTGCAATGGCAGCTTCCAAAGTAGATTCAAATTTTTTTCCGCTTGCGGTTTCTATCAACAACTTATAACTTCCCTTCTCTGGTAAGTTTAATACCGCTTGATATGTACCCGAAGCTGTTTCATTCAACACCCAATTTGTTCCTGCAGCTGAAACAATGCTCACTTTTGCCTTTTTTTCTGGTGGATTTGAATTATTTGATTGTACTGTTTTCAGTCCGCTTAACTTGAAAATATTTTCAGCATTACTGCCTACAGCAATTGTGCCTTCTACTATTAAAACCGTTTCATCCACTACACCTTCTGGAGCTTCGAAGGGCTTTTTGCAGTGCACAAAGACTGCACAAATCATAAAAAGTGTAAAAAATATTTTCATCAAAATCTTAAGTTAAATGATAAGAATGGAATTGCAGTAGCGAAAACAGATAATTGATATCCTTTGATAGTACCATCTTCCAA
>Ga0209550_10001230_pt1 | contig 24697 bp, 26 predicted proteins | sample LauGreSuBDMM15SN_2_FD_187567 | JGI IMG/M metagenome (GOLD analysis project Ga0209550, IMG submission 187567) | Freshwater lake microbial communities from Lake Michigan, USA - Su13.BD.MM15.SN (SPAdes) (version 5) | ecosystem: Environmental > Aquatic > Freshwater > Lake | place: Lake Michigan... | reverse complement strand
AATATGAATAAGAATAAACAATATAGAGATTACCTAATAGAGAATATTAGATGTAATAGAGTTGCATTAAATGAATTAAACGAAGGTGATTGGGAAGAATTGGGTTATAGTTGTGAAGAAGTTTATGATGCATGGATTACTAAATATAGTAATGTAGTTAGTACTTTAGAGGATGTGTTAGATACCTTTGATAAACTATTTGATATAGATGATACGGATGATAGGGTATCATTCTCTAACGTAGAGGATGCATTTGATTACTATTGGGATAGTAGTAGAAACCCAAATGGTAATTGGGAAACTGAAAACGCCCTTGATGAAGGTGAGTTAGCGTTTTGTGTTAATAAAGGTTTTAGGTATGATGATTGGGTTAAATGTAGAGATAGAAAAAATGAATTTCCAATTGGAATGAAACAGGTTTCTTCTAAAGAATCATTAAATAATTTATTCAACAAAAACAAATAAGTTATGAAAACAATTAAGTTAAATATCAATTCAATTAGTGATGAGTGTTACAAACAATTACTAAAGGAATTCAAAAAGAAAGCAAAGGAGGAAGGTATTGATTGGGATGAGGTTGAAGAAGATTACCTTCAAATTTGGGAAATTAAATGTGAGTTACAAAAAAATTAATAAGTTATGGAAGATAGAATAAAAGAATTAGAAGAAAGGATTGTATCCGTTGAACGTAGGTTTCAATCACTATGGAATACCTTAAGTGATGAGGCACACAAAGAGATAGAGGGTGAGACCCGTAGGATGATTGAGAGTGACCCTAACTCATTCGTATATACACTTAAGTTTGTAATTGAAACGGATAAAGGTAACAAAGTGTTTCCTCCATTTGTGATTAAAGCGTGGAGTGAGAAGCAGGCGTACTACTTAGGGTTTCAGGATATCATATACCCCGCGTGTAAGAAGGCGCAGGATGAAGGTAAGATAAGGTACTTCAAAACATTATCAAAAGAAGTAGATGATGTTAGGTTGAATAAAAATAGTTAATAAGAAATTGTTTACTCACAATAATTAGGGTTTCGTCATTGTTCCCTAATGTTCCCCCGGTCTTTTCCACCGGGGGTTTTTTGTAATAAAAAATCCTACCAAAGTAGGATTAGTTATGGTGGGAGTAATATACCGAAAACATAAATGGCAATTTGTATAATAGAATATATAGGGTATCCCACCAATAATATATATACGATTTGGTAATTTCAGAAATATTTCGTACCTTTGCTCTATGATACATAACAACCATTAATTTGTTTGTTATTATTATATAAACTATAAGTTACAATGGGAAGACCAAAGAATCCAAACAACAACTACTTTCACGAAGGAGTTGAATCCGCAATCCACCAATATAATATTGTGGAAACTGAAGGAGAGAAGAATAAATTATTTACTATAATATACCCAGCTCTATTTAAAATAGCGGAGGTGTATTATAATAAGATTAAACCCACCTATATAGATGGTGAACCAATTGATATTCAATACGATTGTGTTGGGTACTTAACCGAAAGATTATTTAGAATTAAAGAAGGTAAGGGTAAAGCATTTTCCTATATGACGATATGTGCAAAAAACTATTATATCTTTCACAACCAAAGAGGATACACAGGTACAAAGAAAACTCTTAAGTTAGATTATCTAAATGAGGATTGGGAAATTTCTGATGTAGATACAGGTAGAGCAGAACAAATGGAAGATAGTGCAAAACTATTAAACGCATTTGCTGATTACTTAGAAACTAATTTAAAATCATTTCATACAGTACATGCACGTAAGGCTGCTCCTATTGTATCTGCAGTTGTAGATTTAATTCGTAATATAGATTCTATTGAAGATTTCAATCGTAGAAATATAATGAATAACTTATGTGAGATAAATGGAATAAAAATAGATAGACACTATATCACAAAGATGTTTAACAAATTTGAGGTACACTATATTAATTTTAAAAGGGAATGGGATAAAGGAAAATTAGTTTCTAACTTTGAAATAAAAGAAGAACTAACACAGGAAGAAATTGATTATTGTATTAAACATTATAATACACATAGTGTTCGTACACTATCTAAAAAGTTCGGTGTTCAATCTTATGAGGTTCGTAAACAATTAGGTAAAGCAGGATTAATTAATGTTTAACCTATACGATACGCCTTACCTTTCCAACTAAAACGTGTTACGGTATTGGTATCTAATGTTCTCCAATCTCCGCCAGGATAATCACCCTGTAAGTTCCACATACCTTCTGCAGCTTTTGTATCACTACCTCCAGCATTACCACCTACATACGCAGCACTATCCCAATACATAGAGTATCTTCTATTGTTACCTTCGTTGGTTCTCCACCATATATACATAGGTTCGTTAGATGATGTTTCACCTAACCACAATTCAAATTGATTAAGTGATACTTCGTTTATAGCAAACTTAAGAATGTTTTTATGTACTAAATAATGATTCATTATCCAATTTTTATAGGTACACAATTGGGAACTTCACGTCCATCTACTATTTTAGTTCCTATTGCTTCATATCCTTTCCAACAAGGATTTGGTTCTATCAATGTTTGTTGAGCAATAGAACCTGATGTAGGTTCTCCTGCATAACTACTATCAGTTATTGAAGGTTGTGCTTCTAAATCTTCTTTGTGGTATAAAGGTTCACTATCATCAGTATGTGATTCACCCGTCATCAAACTACCATCAGGTAATTTATGTGTAGGTCCCTCATATAATTCACCATCCTTTGTATAATGAGGTACACCTGATTTAGCTTCTTCTAATACACCTAACTCTTTTAATTTGTTTTTACTATATCCTAATGCTGCTTTACCACCCCATAATAGATAACTAATATATCCACAATCAGAAGTTTCATCTGCATTATCGTAATATGTTTCTGCTCTACTAAGGTATGAATACATTCTTTTTATAGTATCAACTGACAGCTTCTCACCATTTGCGATTTGTTGTGCTCTCACTTTACCAACCTGTGTTGCACATTTATTACCATTCTTTTCGTTTAAATCAATACCTCTTTTGGCATTGTTACGAATACCTTCACCATAATCTGAATAAGATTCAAATAATGCTTCTATCTTACTTAATACTAATAACGCTTCTTGCTCATCTAAATCACTAATTTGTTTTTGTAAGTACGCAGGTTCTTTTGAGTTCTTAACTAACTGATGGGAAAATATTCCTTCAATTGAGAATCCCGATAGGATTCCTGTTTTTACATACTCATTCCACACCAATTCATTTTTCACGTGCATCGTACCCGCCCAAGTTCCTACTGGAAGTGATAAACCATACACTGCTGATTTATCTCTTTTAGTATCTGATACTATCCATGATTCAACTAATGTGATATCATCAACAGGTCTTTGGTGTTCAATAGTTACTGCATCAGTATATTTCTTTTCCAAATAGATTTCAGATAATCTTTTGATTGTTTCTGGTTTTATAAACACATGATAAGGATTACCCTCACCATCTAATCTTAATATATTCTTATTTGGTATAAGGATTGCACCTAATACTAATCTCTTTTCATCATCTAATTTAGCTAACTGAACTTTCTCCTTACCAAAGTAAATCCAATTACTTTCAATAGCGGGTTCAGTTACCATTGATATTGCATAGATAAAATCATTTTCATCTTCTATCGTTAGCTCATATAGTAAATCTTCTTTCATAATACTTTAACAATTTAGTTAGGTTATTTAGTTATATATATGTATATATTAGTACCCACCAAAGGTAGCAGAGTTTGATGTTCTTCTATCAAGCGCCTGTTGTGAACTTATATCTCCTGAAACTACATACGCCTTAACGGGTTTTCCTGATGTTTGAGCAAGTGTTGATGCAATTTGTGCACCTGGTGTTGCAGATTGTGTTCCCTGTATTATAGGTGCAGCAGCTCCTGCTACTGATGGTGCGGTTGGTGGCGCCATTGCGTTGGTTTGTAAACCTGCTCCTGCTCCACTAACTGATGTTGCGTTATCACTACTATTAATTTGTGATATTGATTTCGCTGCACTAGCTATTGTTGATGCAACACCTAATGCTGCCGATATTGTATTAATGGTTACCCAAGGTTGTCCTAATGTTAAAGGAAACGCTGCGGCTGCTTTTGCATTTGCAATTGCAGTGTTTGCGATAATAGAACCAATAGCTGCGGCTTGTTGTACTACGATACCTGCTATTGCTAATTTTTTATTCTTACCTGCAATTTGTTGCATGAATGAACCAAACTGTCCAACTAAATCAATTTGTGCTAATAGTATTTCTGATTTTGCATCTCTCTCAGCTTCATCAATTGCTTTTCTTTGTTGAGCAGCTTGTTGTTGAATTTGAGTTCTTTGGTTTTCAGTAAGTTCCTGATTAGATAATAATACTTGCTCTTGCGCAGTTATTAAATCTTTCTTTTGTTGGAATGTGTTATTCTCAAAATCTAATTTATTTTGTAAACCTAATAAATCATCTTCTCTATCTTTTTCTACTTTTGCTTTCTTATCATCCTCTATTTTCTTATCATCATCTGATTTCTTCTTTTTATAATCCTCAACCTTTTTAGCAGCCTCATCATCATATTTTTTATTAATGTCTGCAACCTCCATTCTATATTGTTCTATTACCGATGAATGGTCATCATCTATTCGTAAAGAACGCATTCTTTCATTTTGTTTTAAACCAGCGTTATATATTTCCTGGTCTCTTTGAGATAGGGTAGCTATATATGCTTCAACTAATACCTTGTTTGCACCATCATCTACCTTTTGCTTTTCTTCAGCTTTCTTCTTTTGTTCTTCTTTTAATTTATCTGATTTATCCTGATATGCTTTTTGTCTAGCTAATGCTTCTCTTTTCTTTTTCTCATCAATTGCTTTATATACATCTGCTACACGTTTTGCTTCCTCCATATCCTTCTCAGCCTGCTCAAAGAATTTTTTGTTTGCTTCATTTGCAGATTGATTAAATCCATCTATTGATTTTTTAGTAAATCCTAATTTAACTGCAACCCATTCAGCTGCATCTGCTACTTTATTAATTACTTTTGCAAAGAATTCAAATGTAGGAATCGCTACTGCAGAAACCATTGTTAATAATGGTGCTAATAGTTTAGAGAATGCATCAGTTACTTTACTTAATGTAGCTTGTCCTTCTGCACTCTTACCTAATGCATCCTTCATTGCGATAATTGCACCAATGATAAGTGTGATACCACCTGTTGCAATTGCTAATCTTACACCAAAGGTATCAACTGCACTTTTAGCACTTTGAAAACCTTTACCGATTGCACCAATAGGACCTGGTAGAGCAGCTAACTTATCTTCAATTTGTCCAGATTGGAACGCAACTTTCTTTTGTTGGTCTCCCAATTCATCTAATTGGTCTGATAACTTTTTGAATTCTTTAGTACCCTCCTGTCCTTTATCTGCTAACTCCTGAAGTTTGATTGTAGTTTCTCTAATTTGAGATTTAAGGGATTTAAACTTCCCATCAGCTTTTTCAGCTTCATCACCTAATTGTTCTACCTCATCAGTACCTTTTACTTCGGTTTCAATTACGGCGGTGTATGTGGTTGTATTATCTGCCATATCTATTTTTTACTTTTCCAAACTCGTTTAAGTAACAATTTAATATGATTTAGAGTTGAAGGATATTGATGTCTACCTTTGGCAAAATCAACATTTTCACTCATTCCATAATAATCACCCATATTCAATAAATCAATTACTACCTTTATCATAACTATATAACACTTTTATTGGGGTTTGTTAGTGGGTATCAATTCAAATAACACCATGCATTTATCGTTATAATGAGGGTATCCTACCTCAAACTCCTCATTTATTAAGTAAAGAGGTTTTAAATTAAATGGTTCAATAAGTAAATTAATACACTTCCAACCACCATCCACTATATCAGGATTCTTATCCCAATGGGTAAATGAGGTAGCAAGTAGGTATTTACTCCCACTTCTTTTTATATTATCTAATGCTTTATGTACGTTTTCGTTTGTTAAGTGTCCAAAACAATCTCTAACAAATACCAAATCAACTTTAGGTAAATCATCTGATGTTAAATCCAATGTTCTAAAATCTACACCAGGGTATTTGGTTTTGTTTTCCTCAATTAAAGGTTTAACAATATCAGCACCTATATAAGATGCTCCACATAAATCAACATTTTTAATCCAATTCCAATCACCGCAAGGTATATCTAAAATAGATTGTATGTTATACTTTTGTAATAACACAGGTAATTCCTTACTAATTGTTTTTGCGTGCTTCATTTCAGAACCCATTCCACTTACACTTTCAGTAGATTTCCATAAGTTCTTTTCGTATATTTCGGTAAATGTTTCTTCTAATTTATGCATAATATCCGTTCCATTTAATGTTTGAATAATAACCATACAAATGATTACTCCACACCAAACCTAAACTTGGATAACGTGTAAGCATTTCTAATGGTGTTAAATCTGATTGCTGATGTGCTTCATACGGATTTATCAAATGATGTTCATTATGATAAAAATCTACACCACCTTGCGGACATATATAAGGTACTGCTACTAATACATTCTTACATCTACTCAACACATTATGTGAATCTTCAATTGTAAGATGTTCTAACACATCACCAATTATTACAAAATCATAATCAGATATATCGTAAGTTACAATATCTCCAATGTATATATTTTTATATTTTTCTGATAGGTTGTATGCATCTACATAACCATCATAGATTTCTAATCCATCTATGTGGTAACCTAATGGTTTTAAATAATCTGCATAAGTTCCTACACCAGGACCTACATCTAATATTTTAGATTCAGGTGTAGTGTTTTTTTGTATAAACTCAATTGCTTCAGTTTTTCCGTAATGATATGAATGTGGCATTATTTTAATATTGTTTTTTGTGCAACTTCCTGTACCTGTTTCCAGTAGTACGAAGATGCTCTATTTTCATCAACTTCCAAAACCTCATCATAAGGTAATTTACTAATGTACGCACCTTTAAAAAATAATCCTTGCATATCAACCGTAACACCGGCATTATGTAATATCCAGTGCATATCAATTCTATCAACCGGGTCAGTGCTCCAACCAAAAGAAATTCGTTCATCAACTTTAGTTTCGTGTCCTGCTAACCAAGCGTTCCATAACAAACTCCACATACCTGCTGTCCACTTTTGTAATGGATAATCACCTTCATATTTTTTAACGTATGATGGTTCTATATCACAAAAATAATCATACATTCTGATTGCATCCTTCTCTACTTTATCCCAAAATTCCCAACCCTCTCCATTAACAATGTATTGTGCTCCACCTGAATGTGAGTTCATTAATTTAGGTATCCTTTTATCAATTCCTATAATGTCACACATCGTTTCGTAGATAGCATTATCCTTTTGTTGAATGTAATCGTAGTTAATATATGAGTTAGTATCACTCATACTCCACACATTATTTTTACGAACCCAATCTAATTCAGGGTTACGTGTAAAAATGATATCACTATCGTGTAGGAAAAGAACCTCATCCTGAAGCTCTGGGTGTGCTTTGAGGTGATTACTCATTAAGTTAAAGTAAATGGCAGGAATGTACTTAAAATCACTCCTGGTGTCATTGTAGAAGAAGAATCTAACTGTGTTGTAATGATTTTGAAGTTTCCTCCAATCATCAGGTACATTATCATTGTTTATTGCACATAAGATATCAATTTGGTTAGGATTAACACCATGTTTAATAAAGTTATTAATTAGTACTTCTACCTGCCAAGTGTAATAAGAATTAGCAGGTTGTGCGCAAATGAATCGTATATTTTCCATAACATATTGTTTTATATAGTTTTAACAAATTATAATCATTTTGTGGTTATACCTGTCTATTTAATGAAGTTTCAAAGTTTTGTACTATTGTATAGAACGTTGCCATTTCATTTTGTGTTAAACCCTTACCAATTGCTGCAAACGCATAGTTTCTATTTGTAAACTCCAAAGGACCAGTTCCATCATTATTTGCTCCAATGTATAAAGGTACACTACTAACAAATCCAGAACCATTATAAGGTGGTTGCTCAAATCCTCTAAGTTTAACTCCATTTTTATAAACTCCATTACTACCTGATGCCGAACCAGATACAATATTTCCCTGATTATTATATATGGTAGTAGCTAAAACACTTCCTCCAAAGAAACCTGTTGCGTTGGATTGTTCTATTGCAACTGAACCCTGTGTATTAGCGTATGTTGTACTTAGAGGTGAACCTGAATTATATTTGGCAATCAATATACTTTGAGCATTTCCTTCAATATAAGAACCCATATCAACTCCACTAGCTCCATCAGTTCTACTATAAACATGCATAGATGAACTTACAAACCACATATCACCTGGATATGCATCAGGAACTCCTGCATTAAATGTATTAGGTATTAAAAATGTATTTGCGTATGTGTTAGTGCCATTTCCTGTTATACCATTTGAATTATGTACCCAAGGACCATTAAATGTTATTGTATAAGAACCTGTATTAACTAAATTATATCTATGTGAAGTTGCGTTAGCACCTACGAATGGATATATTGCATACATTTTATTAAATAAATTAGCGGTGGTTAATTCAGTATATAATGTTTGTACATAATTTACTGCCGAACCAGTTATACCAGATGCGGTTACAAACGCCTGCACAACAGGTGATAATGGTGCCATCGTTGTAGTTGTTGTACTTGTAGTTGTAGTAGGACAATATTGATTATCTATACATGCTAATGAACAATCAATAGCTGAGTAACCCATACAATATTCATAATAGTATGTAGCACCACAATTATTCCAATAATCTAAACATGCATCTGCACAAATACTAATTGAGTAACCCATACAATTTTCGTAGTAAAACCTATTTAAATTTAATGAATCAGGTAAAATAGGACCTAATAACTGAATTGAACACTCACCATTTTTTAAACTATAATCATTGATTGCTCTTAAGTGATAATAATTACCTCTAAATTGAACAATGTTATTTAATTCCATTTTAAAATAATCAGCTAAAGGAATTATAGCTGATGCATTTAGTAATTTAGTTCTAGGATTATATAATAACTCAACATAAGTTTCCCAATAATCTGAATATAATGTATCCGTTGGTGTTTGTCCATAAACCGATTCTTCATTATAAAACAATAGTGATTTAGAATCTACGGTTGGAAATGAACCAGTAACTACATTATAGTTATCAAAATAAGGAAATTTAGTTTGCTCACGTGCAACACCTCCAAAAGCAGAAGCACTTTCTATATAATAGGATTCACAATCTAACATACCATTATAAAACAATAAACGTGGTTGCACCTTAGCAGGGGTATAATCCACACTATTGATATAAGTTGGTATGTAAATTGGTATGTTTGCCATTAATTTATTATATTGCGCAGGTTGCACTACAATTAGTTCCTGATGTTGCTGAACCATCTAAATCAATAGTATAAGAAGTTCCAGCATTATATCCATCAATTCTATATACATACCCATCTCCATTATTATAATAATTTGAAGTTGTTAATGTTCCACCTGTTGTATTATTTCTTGCAACTAATGAATAAGCTGGATTAGTACAACTTGGACAATCAAATCTAGTTACATCATAATAATTGTATGTAGGTCCTGCAGTTGTAGTTGTAGTACTTGTAGTTGTTGATGTTGTGGTAGTAGTTGGTGCTGCAGTTGTTGTAGTTGTTGATGTACTAGTACTTGTTGAAGTTGTTGATGTACTAGTAGTTGTTGTTGTAGGAGCAGTAGTAGTTGATGTTGTAGTAAACACTAAAGCATCATCTAAAATAGGACCTAATAGTTGTATATTACACTCACCATTTTTTAAATTGTAATCATTTATAGCACGTAGATGATAGTAATTACCTCTTAACTCAACTATATCATTTAATTCCATTTTGAAATAATCAGCTAATGGTATTATTGTTGATGCATTTAATAAACGTGTACGTGGGTTATACAATAACTCAACATATTTAGTCCAATATTCTGAGTATAAAGTTTCAGTAGGTAACTCACCATATACTGCACTTTCATTTAAAAATAAAAGAGACTTACTATCAGTTGTAGGGAATGAACCTGATACAACGTTGTAGTTGTCAAAATATGGGAATTTCGTTTGTTCACGTGCAGTTCCACCAAAAGAAGACCCACTTTCTATATAATAAGATTCACAATCCAACATACCATTAAAAAACAATAATCTAGGTAGAACTCTACTTGGATTATAAGTTTGGTCTGAAATGTAGGTTGGTATGTATATTGGTATTGATGCCATATATTAATATATAAAGTTTGAACTTGATGTAAATGTGTGGTATGTATAACTTCCTGAAGTTGTTATTGCACCACCTGTTGCAACAGGAGAACCTAAATATCTTATTAATCCAATACCTGGTAATCCCGGCATTGCTCCTGCAACATTACCTGCAGTATTTGAACCTCCACTTCCTGATGTTGTTAATTGTGCATATCCTGTTCTTCCTCCAGCACCACCCTGTGCATATAATTGTCCATTTGAACCGGTTACACCCAATGCATAAACTCCAAATGCACCTGCAGGTCCTCCAGCTCCACCTCCACTATCTCCATATACTACTCCTCCACTATTATTACCTCCAGCATTTCCACTACCGGTTATATTTAATCCACCACTTCCAGGTACGGCAGCACCTCCTGCTCCAGTATATCCACCACCTCCGCCTGAACCGCCGGCCTGACCAGGTATAGCAATCCCATTAAATGCTCCACCTCCACCTCCACCCGGTGCAACATTAGTTTGGAATACAGTATTTGTACCATTACTACCGGTATTTTCAAAAGTTCCTGCAGCTCCGCCTGTACCAATTGTTATTGGATATGTTCCATTAGCTAATGATGAAGTATAAGTTACAAATCTACCCGCTCCTCCTCCACCACCTGCGTTACCAAATGAAGGATATACTCCAGCTTCAGACCATCCACTTCCTCCACCACCACCAACTAAAGTAACTTGTATTGATAATTGAGAATTACATGTAGCACAATCAACAAAAGGTCCGCTAATTATAGTAGATAATGCAGGTGTTGGTCCAAAAACATTGGAAATAACATTCCAACAATTAATTCCATCAAATAAAGCTGAACCAGATTGGAAAAATCTATATATACTTCCATTAGTAAGTGTTCCATTCACATACACAAGTTCATCAATAACCGATGATGTTGAAGGACATAATACAACACCATACATATTTGCTGCAATTGTTGTTGTTGTAGTACTTGTTGAAGTAGTACTTGTTGAAGTAGTACTTGTTGTTGTAGTAGGAGCAGCAGTAGTTGTAGTAGTACTAGTTGAAGTACTAGTTGTTGTAGTAGGAGCAGTTGTAGTTGTTGTACTTGTTGAAGTACTAGTTGTTGTAGTAGGAGCAGTTGTAGTTGTTGTACTTGTTGGACATACACCAATTGATGTTATTACACCTGAACTATTTACAGTATAGCAATCAGTTCCATTTGAATAATACCCTGCCGCAACAGGAGTTGTACCAGAATTAGATGTATATAAAATACATCCAACTGCTAATGTAAAACAATCCGTAAATGTTTGTTGCGCCATAATTAATTATTTTAACAGAAATCTCCTGTTCCATATCCTATTTCTCCTGTTGATTGATTTATTTGATAAATTTCATTTCCACCACCATAGGTAAAGTATTTATATCCGGTAATTGCTACGCTACCATATTGGTCATAGTATGCAATTTGTCCCGGTGAAATCATACCATCTGCAGTGAACATTTCAATTTCATTTCCAACAACACATACATTGAAAGAGTAAGATTCATTTGTAAATCTATAATTACTACCTGCACTATATTGTGTTATGGTTGGTGTAATACCAGATATTGAACCTGATAAACCTGTTCCAGCTATTTTAATTAATGGAGATGATGCTAATGATGTTTTAACTTCAAACTTACCTTGCGAAAAGAAATTTTGTGTATCCGTATAATATTGTTTACCAAATTCTCTATTAGCTGCTTTACTAAATTGTTGAGATATATAATCAGTATCTAACGTATCACCAAAGTTTAATTCGTTTACTGCAAAATTGTTAGCTGGAATTACTTCTATCTTCTCATCTAAATTAATGTATTTATTAAAATCTTTTATCTCTCCATCCTTATACCAATCGTTAAATGTTTCAACTATGAATTCATTTCTCCTTGTTTTAGATGGATATATTACTAAGTTAAATTTCTTTTGAACTCCTTTAAGAAAATCAATTTGCTTTATACCAGTTGTACCAAATGGCATATTAGATGGGATATCCATAATTCTACCATCAGCAGCTTGTTTAACTTCATTTATTTGTAAAAATGATTTAGTTGTTCCTCGCGGGTCTAATGTTACTAATGGAGCAGCATCTACTGCAGAATTAGGACTTTGTCTTATTTGAAAATAATAACTACCTGAAGGAATACCATCCATTAAAAACTCCGTTTCTAATTGATATGTTGTATCAATTTTACCTGTTCTGCTATTTTGTAATTGGTCAAAGAAAAATATATAAGATTGTATTGCTCTAGTTGAATAAGGTGTAGAACTTCCTGTTTCTATCATTCTTATTTGCCATGTTCCATTTGCTGATAAAGTACCCGGCATATTGTTTACTGAACAACTTACGTTTATGTTTATGTTTAATTTACCTGATATGTTAGTTGTTTCATTAACTTTGTATGCACCATTATTATAAGAACCCTGAGGGTCTGATAATACGTTATACCAAGGTAAGGTAGTAAATGTTCCAGCAGTTAAAACCTTATCGGTCATCCCACTACCGGATACTGCACCTACTTTTATTTTACCATATCCTTCCAAATCAATACCAGCAAATTCAGGATATTTTAATGAGTTATTACAAACTAAATAAACATCATCTAAAAAATTATTTTTAACATTAATACTACCTGACATGGATGAATGATACTGGCAATTGTAATAAAGATTAGATGGTGCGTTATAAGGTACAACAAAAGTTATCGTACCATTATCAGTACCATTGTTAGTAACACCTGTATTGTATGCATTTCCAGTACCAATACTACTTACAGTTTTAATCCAAAAAGGATGACCTGATGCGCTTACATTAAACACAATAGTTTTACCTTCTGCTATTTCTAATGTTGGATTTGAACTTCCATTTATTACATAATTTCCACTACCATTATTTGTTACAGTATATGTTGAAGGTAAAGATTCGTATGGGTCAAAGAATGAACTTGTATATGTGTATCCAGCTGAATCAAATATAGCATCCCATACTTTTGTCATACGGATTGCCGGCTTAAAGTTTTGTACTGATAATGCACCATTTGTATCATCCATTCCAAATAATTCATACTGACCTGATGTATATTGATAACCACTACCATAATCAGCTAATGGGTAAACAATATCACCATTAAATAAACTACCACTCCATGATGCAGTAATATTATTATAAGATGCAGTATGGTTGTACACATCTAAGTTTGTTAAATCAGTTAAATATGTTTTATTAATCTGAATACCAAATGAAGATAACGCACCAAATACCGATACAACGTATGAATCAATAAATTTATTTGCATAAACATTAACCTTATTAAGTTGTAGATATCCTTGTGCTAAATACAAACCATCAAAATCCAAATAACATGGTACTTTAATGTTGGTTGCAAATGTATCAGGGTTTTCTACACTAATATCATAGCAGTGTTCAAAGAAAGCATTATTCTTTTTTGAACCTGGTAGATTAATTTGTCGTGTAAAATCAGTTGGTAAAACTCCTAAATCAAATAAACCTGTTACGTTATCAGATAACTTAATTTCTTCATCTGCAAATAGGTCTAAAATCTGTCCATCTGCAACTAATTTAAATACAAAACCTTGTGTAGTAACTACTCCCATTATATTATTAATTTATATCCTTGTCCCCAATCAAAATCAAATTGATACTGAATTAACTTATCGTTTACACCCGTTTTAAACACAGTACTATCAGTTCTAATAGTAATAGGTCTAACTACTTCAGTTGTTGTTACTCCTGCTGCAAATCCATTAGCAAATCCATTGTTAAATCCTTCTCCTTCTGAATCCTGTCCATAAACCCAATATATCTCATCAGAAACTAATAATTGTTTCCATATCTCATTATAATCTTCATTAATATATGGTGTGTTTACACTTAGGGTTTGTTTACTATCTGATATATAATTTAGTGTTGAACTTTCATAATCTTCATAACTTAAAGATGTACCCTGCCATGTTCCTAATTGTGGTTGATAGGTTCGTTTTGTTGATGAGAATCCCTGACGGTTTACCATATAGAAATTCATATAATCAAACTGTCCGTATCTATTTTTCCATTTGATTCTTACATTTGGATATTTTTGTTTACAATCTTTTTCAAAACGAATTGATGCACCTAATGGTGTATTACCATTAAAAGCTTGTACACTAAAAAATTCACTATTTTCACTTAAAGGAAAATCATCACATGTCATTCCAATTGGGAAATAACTAATTTGTCCTGATGATGATAAGCTACTAGTTAATGCATAATTTGCATTACCTGCTGAACCTGAATAAACTAATTTTGTAGGTTGAGTTGCACCTGTGTTACCAACATAAACTGACATCCAACCTAAAGTATCTTCTAAAAAAGATTGAGTTACAGGTCCATCACTCATGATAGGCCAGTAAGCTGATTTAGATACAATTTGTTGATTGATTGGTTCCTGAAATAGTGCATAACCATCTAATGCTTTATATGTTCCACTAGGAACTTTAGATGATGATACAATTACGTTTGAAGCATTTGTATATTGCCAATAGAAATCACACTTATAGTACTTTACGTTTGATGTATCATCAAATGCTAAACTAGTTAGGGTTGAGTTTATAATTCTACTAACATCAAACATACCAACTAAACTGGTATTAGGATACTTCGTTAATGTGTAATCTCCTGTGGAACCTGATGCAGCTGGTGCTCCTTCCCAATAATACAAATCTGCATAATATTGAAATGATGAACTATAAACAACGTTAGTGGTCTCAAATACGGTAAACACCATAGGTGATTGTGCTAAAGAACAGGTAGCTGGATATTGGGTTATGCTTAATGACATAAGTTTGTTTATTATATAACCACAAAAAGCAATGTTGTATTGGGGGTTAGTTCCTTTTACTCAACAACTTTATAAACGATTTATCAATTCTAGCACGTATTTGTGGTAAAACCTCATCATTTATTATACCTTTCATAGCATCGTTAATGGTTTTCTGCATAACTCTATCGTTAGCAGCTTCTTCTGCGAACGGACGTGGTATTGAATTCCTACCTAATCCTGTACCCTCATGCACTATTGCTCCATAACGTGCACCCGGAGGAGCAAATGATAGAGATAGATTAACTGAAGGAATATCTAATTTGAATTTAGTAGTTGATTTGGATGGTCTTATTGTTACCATCTTCTCATAAGTGTTATACAAACCAACCCTATCGTATAAGTTTCCTGTTTTATAAGCAGGAACACTTCTATTAACAATATATAATTGAGCTAGTTCTGCATATACCTGTGCTACTTGTCTAAACTCTTTCATTATTAAGTTAATAAATTATATAAGCATCTAGGTCTATCGTTATGAGTTGTTAAATCAAATGTAGCTACCCATCCACCTAAACCATTTTCAAATTTATCTTTAAATGCTTCACAATTTATATCAGCATTTATTTCAAAATTATCCACTGCGTATTGAGTGTAAGATGTTAAATCATTTATTATACTTAATGTATTTGCATGAATATCAACGGTATCATCCGTACCAAAGTAAGGAATAGTTTCTTTATTATAAACACCAACTGATTCATTATTCTTTAATTTAATTTTATCAGCAATTGTAAGCTGACATCTATAAACAGTTTCTGAATCACTAAATGTTGCATTAGTTATTAATATATTACCTAATGGATATGCTGGAAATTCATTTACATCTATATCGTATATATCACCCTGACTAACTGATTGAATCGCTGGGTGATTTGTCATTATTGTTTTAAAATAATTTAAAACATTATAGTATAATGAAAAGTTTGTACCTACTTTATTTACTACTGTTAATCCCATAATATTATAATTGGATACCTCCGAAGTACTGGTTAGTAAAATCAGGATAAACCTGTGTTAAATTACCAACACTCTCAAGGTATTGTGGTATTTGGTTAGAATATGCTACTAAATAGTTTTGTAATCTAGTTGCATAGAAATCAGCACTATTTTCAGCTTTTGCTAATAGATAATCAATCTCATTCTTAGACGGCGTTTCCCCCGTATCTGATTTGTGCTTAACTGCACCCTCACTTTTGAATTGAATGCCCGAAAATGGGATGTATTCAACGCAGGAGTACCATATTAGTGTAGGTTTGATATGGTCATTAATTAAATCCTGATAATATGCATCTAATGAACTAATTGTGTTAGTAGTAATCTTCAATTGTAAGAATTCAAACAACACAGTACCTAATAAATTAAGCATGTACTTATCTTGCGCAGTACGAACGAATGGTAGTAACCTATCAGCATCAATTGCACCCTGTAAAGGTGAATTTTTGATAATATCGTTTCTTGTTATAAAAAGTGCGTAGCTCATTGTTATTTTTGTTTAAATATTTCAAATTCTTTTGTGAAGTTTGGATTACTTTGTTGTATAACTACATCTTCTTCAGTAGTTGCAGGGTTTTCACCTTGCTCATTGATATCATCCTCAACTTCGTTAATACTTTGTCCAGTTTCATCAGCAGTTTCAGAAAGAATCGCTAATGGTGTTAATTGTTCAAAGAATAATTCAGTATTATCATAACCTGATTGCTCAAACACATCAGTTAGTGCATTTATCACTAAATTTTGGAATGGATTGATTGTCATTGTTTGCATAATAGAGAATGCAGTTTTCATTTCCTCTGATTGAGAACTAAATCCAACCGCTGATGTACGAATACCAAATAATAATGGTGATGTTACTCTATGTCCTACTAATATTCTATCTTGCGCGTAATCTGCTACATATTTGTATTTCTCATGCAAATTATCAGTAGTAATTGTTTCAATTGTTGGTTTTGATTCAACATTATCGTTAAATGATATCATAAATCTACCAGCATTACGAGTTCCTGTAAACTTATTCTCAATTAAACTCTCTATTGTTTGTCTTTCTTCAGGTGCAGGTACTCCACTATTCATATTAATCATTACTAATGGTAAGAAACCATTCTCAATGTTGTTCATGTGTAAGTTAGATAACTCAGCTTCTACGAAAGAAAATTGTAATGCACTCATCCAATCAGGTAAACTATAATAGTATTTACCTGGTGTGTAGTTTTTAACATAAAGTAATTCACACTTTTCACGTGATGTACCAAATGCAGGTATGATTTTTTTATACTTTTGTGCTTTTTGGTCACTCCAATCAGTACAATAGTAGTAGTTTTGCACCTTTGGGTTATCATATATCTTCTCCGCACGAATTGTTTGTACCGGAATGTGATATATTTTAATTATTTTAGTGTGAGAATCATCCCAATATACTTGAAATGATGCATTACCATATAATTTTAAATCAAAGATACCTCTCTTAAGTTCTTCCTGTGGAAGTAATGTATCTAATGTAGTTTGGAATGCCGTATCTTTAGAATACAAACCCTTTCCAAATATTAAATCAGATATACCCTCTACACAAGCTGCATTAGTTGTTGATGTAGTAAAACTATCAGTTATGTTTTGAAAGTAATCATCAGGTCCTATTATACCAACAGGTACCCATGTATATCTTGTTTTTGTATCCTCTCTTACGATTGGTATTTCTTGTTGTGTTAAATTCACAACGGAAAAGTTTTGTTTTCCTTTCATATTATTCCATTATTATATATTCGTTATCAGTTACGTTACTTACATACACTTCTTCTACACCTAATTGGTTTACATAACTCGGTTTATCTATTGATTGAGATGCAAATACTGAAATAGTACCATGCCATATAGATGCAGTTCCATCATTGATATATGCTCTATACTGCTCACCAATTGATGCTGATACAATAGATGCTGTCCAATTTAGGATACCTTCGTATGGTTGATATGTGTAAGGTCTAGTTGATGCACTAATTGAAGATGATGTATTCACTAATGTGTACATATCTTGCAATTGTAATACTAGGTTAGAAGAACCAGTAGGGGATACTCTCATTGAGTAGTTATTGCTTCCTGATATATAGTATGCTAACATTAAGTTGTAATTATGTTTGTTTATCTATACATTTAACAAACTTATCTCATATTATAGTGATAAGCACAAAAAAAAGGGATAGTTTTACCTATCCCTTCTAATATTTTAAGCGAAATACTGATTAGTTGTTCGTTCCTGCTACTACTGTTGGAGCATTTGTTACTCCAGCAAATGGGTTAGCAAAAGTAGAACCAGAAATAAACGATGCTGGGAATTTCTCCATACCTGTAAACGTTAATGAGTAACCATAAAGGTCTCCCATTGCTGCTCCAGTTTGTAAAGTTCCTGCAGTTAAATCTGCTCCTTCTTGTTGTCCTATCAATAAACAATCACCATTCATTGTTGCTACGAATATTTGTGGACGTCCGTAAGCAGCAAGTTTAAGTTGTGTTGTCATTTCAGGTGTAAGTTTCTTAAGATTAAGAGTTAATTCTTGTTGAAAGAATGTAGTTCCGTTTTCTCTAGAAGTATTTACAGTTTCAGTATATGCGCTAGTTCCTTTAAGGTCGTATTTGTAAGCAGTAAGACCTGTTGGTAATGTGGTGATTAAATCATCACTTTCACCATCAGTTATATTAGCTAGTGAACCAGTAAAGTTTACAAAATAAACTGCTGATAATCCACCTACTGATTCCTTACATACTTCGTTACGTCCTGCTGATAAGTTACAAGCCATAGTATTTAATTTTTAATTTTAGTTTTCATCTTTTAATTTGAGTAAAGGGAGATATGGTTAATCTCCCTATTACTTACTCAATTAATAATTTTTGTAGATAGCGATGTCAGAACCGATACCATATTGTGTAGCCGCAGTATATCTCATGATAATTCTGAAGTTTTGTGAACCATCTAGGTCTTCCATATCTAACACTTTTACAAGGTTGTAATCACTCATCAAACCTGTTCCGAAGAATAAGTTAGATTTTTGTGCAGCAACCATAGCAGAAGATGCTAAACCTGGACACCATGCTAATTCAATACCATTGAAGTTCATTGGTTTTTCTCCCACGTTCATGGCGTTGTTGTATCCGTTCGCACCTTGCGCACCACCAGCTAATGCTTGTTGGTATGCTTTAGCTACGTTAGTTGGGATGTAAATTAATACATCTTCTTTACCATAGATAGTTTGAGGGATTGCATCAACTAAATTGTTTAATCTAGCTAATACGTTTGAAGAATCAACTGAACCAGAAAGTGATGCAGTGATAGGAGCGTTTGTTCCACCAGCAACTACTGAAGATGATAATGCGTTGTAGATACCACCGAATTGTCCGTTAGTAGCAGCAACACCACCCCAAATAGATTGTTCAGTTGCTTCTGCAACTTTACCACCTACATAAGATACTAAGAAATCATTGAATGTAGCAGGGATAGTGTCAAATGCACTATATCCTAATTGTAATGCTTCCCAAGAATTTAAAAATTCAGCCTTACATAATTGTAAGTTTACTTGCAATTCTTTAGGTGTAAGTATTCTCTCAGTAAGAGCTACTGTACCTGAAGTTGCGAAATCACATGATGCATCAGTTATGATAGAATCAACCGCAATCTTTTGGATTACTGATTTGTACTTCACATTTGGCATGATAGTGATATAATTTTTATCTAGCGTAGTTGCAGATAAAAGTGCGCTCGCGATATATTTTCCCGCGAACTCTCCCGCATACGTACTAGTTACAGTAGGTTGTGCGAAGTTTTGATTTTTTCTCATTTTTAATAAGTTTTTTTGTTAATTATTTATATAATCTAGATAGGAAAGAATTCTGCGATGAAGCTTCTACTTTCTTACTAAATTTATTTTTTGTTGGTTTTGCTAAAGGGTTCTCCTCTACTGGAGCACCATTTAATTTTGGAAGTTCTTCTTCCTCATCAGACATTTGAACATCTTCTTCTTCTTTAGGATACATTTTATCCTGCATAGATTGGATTTTCTTTTCCATCTCATCAATACGATATTGTAATTTTTCCATTACTTTACCCATATCTTCAGTGATAGGTTCAGCAGTTTCATCTGCTTCATCAGTAGATTCACCACCGATATCTTCACCTGCGATACTTTCAGCATATACTGATTTCTCTTTAGGTACTTTACTCTCAGGTAATTCTTCAACAGGTACTTCATCTGATTTTTGCTCAGTTGGTTCATCACCTACATCTGCTCTATCAACAATCTTACCTTCTTCAGTAGTTACTTTGATTCTAACTTCGTTACCTTCTGAATCTTTAAGAACAATTTCATGTTCTCCGTTTGGAGCTGCAGTTTTAGTACCATCTTCTGATACTACTGATACTCCCTCACCCACATCAAAGGTAGGTGATTCTAAAATCGTGCCATCTGCTAATTTAGCGTATGCTAACACAACTTCTTCCTTTGATAAAGAAAGGGTTGCTATGATTTTGTTTAATACTTGTTTTGCGTTCATATTTGTGTATTTAATTATTTAACAACTATTAAGTTGTTTGTAGTTATTTTTTAAGGATTTGTTGTTGTTGTGGTACTAGTAGGTGCTGCAGTTGTTGTTGTTGTAGTCCCAGCCGTAGTAGTTGTAGTACCATCAGTTGTTGTTGTGGTTGTACCCGATGTTGTTGTCGTAGTAGTACCATCAGTTGTAGTTGTTGTAGTACCTGCGGTAGTAGTTGTAGTACCTGCGGTAGTAGTTGTAGTACCTGCGGTTGTTGTAGTTGTTGTACCAGCAGTTGTAGTTGTACTCGTAGGTGCTGCAGTAGTTGTAGTTGTTGTACTAGTTGTTGTTTCAGATTGACAGTTCTCACAACCAAAATACGAAGCAGTAGTAGGATTATATACATAACTATAAGATGCACTATAATCTAATGAACCTGTAACAAGCCAACACGTTTCTCCATTATAAAATCCAGAACCTGATAATTTATAGGTATATAATTGTGCCAAACTTCCACTATAACTTACATCAAATGAAGAACTATTATCACAATTAAATACTCTATATGAATTTACATTAGGGTCTGCAGTTGTAGTTGTAGTAGTACCTGCGGTTGTTGTAGTTGTTCCTGCAGTTGTTGTAGTTGTACTAGTTGGTGCTGCAGTAGTTGTAGTTGGTGCTGCAGTAGTAGTTGTTGTACCTGCGGTTGTAGTTGTAGTTGTAGTTGGTGCTGCAGTAGTTGTAGTTGGTGCTGCAGTAGTTGTAGTAGTAGTTGGTGCTGCAGTAGTTGTAGTAGTAGTTGGTGCTGCAGTAGTTGTAGTAGTACCTGCGGTAGTAGTTGTAGTTGTAGGTGTGCAAGTGTTTATTAAACACCATTGTGTACTATCCCAAAAATATAAGTTAGAACCTGAAACTGCTAACGTTGGTAAAGTTGCTGGACCTAAAACAGGAGTTTCTACAAATTGATACTCAATTGTTCTCATACCAACACTTGCTGATACGAATGAACCATTGATAGTTTGAGTTGCATTAATACTACCTGTTATTTCAAATTTACCAACGTTACCAAACGCTGGATTTGCTCCAGTAACTTTTAAGCTACCCGTAACTCCTAAAGAACCTGTGATTTGTGCAGAACCAGTAAAAGGAAAATCTAAAGATGTTCCGCTAGTTCCTGTCAAACCCGATGTTCCTGAAGTTCCATTAGAACCTGCTCCACCACTAACTCCGGATGTTCCACTCGTCCCATCAAAACCTGATGTTCCTGGTGCACCGGTGTTTCCTGAAGTACCTGAAGTTCCGTTAGAACCTCCAGCTCCACTTAAACCTGATGTACCCGAAGAACCATTTAATCCTGATGTACCTGATGTTCCTTGAGAACCAGCTCCACCACTTATACCTGATGTACCTGATGTTCCTGTTCCTCCATTAACACCACTAGTACCATTACTTCCATTATTTCCATCTAATCCACTGCTCCCACTAACACCGCTAGTTCCTGATGTACCTGATGAACCTGATGTTCCGCTACTACCATTCACTCCGCTTGTGCCGTTTACTCCTCCACTACCATTTGTTCCACTTACTCCTGATGTTCCTGAAGAACCTGAAGTACCATCTCCTCCACTTGCTCCTGCTAAGTTTATACTCCATGCAGAATATGTTCCACTACCAACTGCTAAAGTAGAATTAACTACCATAGCACCATTAGATGTGTTGTATGAAACTACTGAACCCTCCATATAGTTTGCACCATCAAACGCAATCAACACAGTTTGTGCTATTGAGTATGATAATCCAGTACCTACGGTAATATTCTTTGTTCCTATTCCTATTAATAATGATGTAGAAGATGTTGTTACATACTTGTCACCATTTAATCCTGATGTACCATTTGAACCATCTACCCCTGAAGTTCCGTTTACACCACTAGTTCCATTTACTCCTGAAGTACCTGATGAACCCGATGTTCCACTTACTCCACTAGTGCCATTGCTTCCGTTTAATCCTGAAGTACCTGAAGTACCATTGCTACCATTAACACCATTCGTGCCATTTGTACCATTGATACCGCTAGTTCCATTTATCCCTGATGTTCCTGAAACACCGCTAGTGCCCGAACTTCCACCATCTCCAGTAATACCTGAAGTACCTGAAGAACCATTACTTCCGTTTAAGCCCGATGTTCCATTTATTCCACTAGTACCATTGATACCTGAAGTACCTGATACTCCTGATGTACCTGATGAACCTGAACTTCCTCCAGCTCCGCTGATACCCGATGTACCATTACTTCCGTTTAATCCTGATGTTCCGTTACTACCAGTTGCACCTGTTCCGTTAGTACCATTGATACCTGAAGTGCCTGACGTACCACGAGTTCCTGAAGTGCCTGAAGTACCTGATGTACCACTAGCAGCTGAACCGGTGATTGCCATACTATCAATCATATCAGTATTAAATTCTCTTAATAAAGCAGGAGTAATTAAACCCGTTGAGTTATCTGGGAAATCTGCTTGATTGACAGCCTCTAATTGTGTTTTATTTAATATAGCCATGCTAAACTAATTTTATTGATTTTGTGTTTGTGAATACGGAACTTCGGTAGAACCTATACCTTGCTCTAATAATGCACCATTACAACACTTACGTGAGTATGTATTGGAGTGAATGCATAAGCATGCTCTCCTATTATTCTTTGGTGATGATTTACCCTGTGTAGGTCCTATGTAAACACCTGATGTTGCTACGAATCTTGCTAAATAAGATGGGTTTGGCATTTATTTATTTATTTACTATTTTAACAATCAATAACCTAAATGTAGTTGATTATTTTACTTTTGCTAACATTTCGTTATGCATAAGTGTTTGTAACCTATTGAAATCACTATCATGCGCTAGGAATAGTAAGCATGTTTCTAATGGTAGTTGAACCACATCCTCTATTGCACGGATATCTCCTTTAGCTAACTGTATAACTGAGCTATAGCTTCTCCACTTTTTTCCAAAGTTGATTTGATGTTGGGAGGTATCCCCGGTGTATCCTTCAAAGATTTCAGGATAAAACTCGGTAATTCTTCTAATAAATGCACAAAAAAAAACAATGCACCGAAGTGGATATCCATACCTAATCCTAAAAACTTATCTCCATCTATGTTACCATTGTACTTCTCTATCTCATATAAATCACCTACCCTCTTTGTGATAGGACGATATAAGATACTCATCACCTTCGCCCAGTTGTTATCTATCTGAAAGGTTTCGTATTTTGCTATATCTAAGTAAGCACCATAAGCAATCTTACTCAAGTTAGGTTCTAATCCATACTCCTTACCATCTATCTTTATTATCTTCTGCATGGGTAGGTCAGTACGTTGCATAAACCCCTCTAAATCCCCTTTAATCTTTGTGAAGGTATCTACATCTAAACCCATAAGATAATCGTTAGGTAAATCGCATAGGTGGTAAAATAGGAGTGCGGTTTGAGCAGCATCTATTCCCTCATAGGATTTTAAATCGTTATGTAGTTTAAGGTATTTCTCTAATGTTATAGCACTCCAATCGGTGGGTACTGTAATTTGAATTGTTTGTTTCATATTATCTTTGGTTTTGTTTCTCTCTATATTGTTCTGGGTTAATTAACTCTATTGTATCAAATGCTGATTTAATTGTAGGTTTGGATGTTATATCAATCACCACCTTATTATCTAATCGGTATTGTAGTTCTCTCACCTTACTCTCCGCAGATGCTCTTTGGTGTATGGTAGCAGATAGGAATGCTTTAGATTGTGTTAGTTCTTCCAATAGTTTAGTTTGTTCTTTCTCTAAGTGAGCAATGTATGCTGCCATCTCCATTACACCTTTCTCATCTATTTGTGCTTCTCCGATTTGTAGGTAGTTT
>Ga0209550_10001229_pt1 | contig 24701 bp, 20 predicted proteins | sample LauGreSuBDMM15SN_2_FD_187567 | JGI IMG/M metagenome (GOLD analysis project Ga0209550, IMG submission 187567) | Freshwater lake microbial communities from Lake Michigan, USA - Su13.BD.MM15.SN (SPAdes) (version 5) | ecosystem: Environmental > Aquatic > Freshwater > Lake | place: Lake Michigan... | reverse complement strand
ACCGAGGCGGAAGACAAGGATAGCTTTGAAGTCGCTGGCCGTGGTGAGCTTCAATTGGGCGTCCTCATCGAAACCATGCGCCGCGAAGGCTTTGAGCTTGGCATCAGCCGCCCACGCGTGCTGTTCCGCGAAGACGAAAAAGGCCAGAAGACTGAGCCTTATGAGACCGTCGTTATTGATGTGGATGATGAATATTCAGGCACAGTCGTTGAGAAAATGGCGGTGCGGAAGGGCGACATGACCGACATGCGTCCATCGGGTGGTGGCAAGACGCGTATCACCTTCAGCGCGCCATCACGCGGGTTGATTGGCTATCATGGAGAATTCCTGTCCGACACGCGCGGCACGGGCATCATGAACCGTCTGTTTGAAAAATATGGCCCGCATCGTGGCATGATTGAAGGCCGCAAGAACGGCGTGCTGATTTCCAACGGCGCGGGCGAAGCCGTTGCTTATGCCCTTGGCCCATTGGAAGAGCGCGGAATTCTGATGGTTTCGCCTGGGGAAGCCTTGTATGAAGGCATGATCATCGGCGAAAATGCGAAGCCAGATGACCTTGAAGTCAACCCAATGAAGTCGAAGCAGCTGACGAACTTTCGTTCGACCGGCAAGGACGACGCCATCCGCCTCACCCCGCCTAAGCGCCTGACGCTTGAGCAAGCCATTGCCTATATTGATGATGATGAAATGGTTGAGGTAACGCCAAAGAATATCCGCTTGCGCAAGCGCTTGCTTGACCCCAATGAGCGGAAAAAAGCATCGCGCGCCAAACAGGCCGCATAATGAAAAGGGCGTCGATTTCGGCGCCCTTTTTCTTTGGGCGACGGCCCTAAGGTCGGCAGCCTAAATGGCTTCGCCGGCCGCGACGCCGCTGGCCCACGCCCATTGAAAATTGTATCCGCCGAGCCAACCCGTGACATCCACCGCCTCGCCGACGCAATACAGACCTGGCATTTTCTTCGCTTCCATCGTCTTTTGCGACAGGCCATCGGTGCTGATCCCACCCAATGTCACCTCCGCTTTGGCATAGCCCTCACTGCCATTGGGCACGAATGGCCAGTTGCCGAGTAGCACGCCAGCACCCACCAATTTCCGGTCGTTTTGGTCGGCAAGGTTGCCGAGTAGACCAATTTTGGCGGCGAGCGCTTCGGCCAAGCGCGCAGGTAAGACACGGTCCAATGTTGACCGCAAAGTCGCACGTGGCCGTGCGCGTTTTTCCGATAGCAATAATTCGGTGGCATCCAATGATGGCAGGAAATCAATCTCCACTTGGTCCCCAGGACGCCAATAGCTGCTGATTTGCAGCACTGCGGGGCCACTAAGCCCCCGATGGGTGAACAATGCGGCCTCTCGGAATGCAGCCGTTCCATGCTTTGCAACCACGTCTGACGATACGCCCGATAGTTCGCGAAACAACACATCATCACCGCCAAGCGTGAGCGGGACCAAAGCAGGCCGTGGCTCCACAATCTTCAACCCGAACTGTCGCGCAAGGTCATAGGCAAAGGCAGTCGCACCCATTTTTGGAATGCTGGGGCCGCCGGTCGCAATCGCCAACGCCGCACCTTGCGCGCGCACATTGTTATAGGTGACAACATAGTCGCTGCCATCATGCATCACTTCACCCACAGGCGCATCGAACACGAAATCGACCCGACCACCAAAAGCCGCCGATTTGTCACATTCGGCCATCAGCATGGCGACAATCTGCCGCGCGGAACCGTCGCAGAATAATTGCCCCAGCGTTTTTTCATGAAAGGCGATGCCATGTGCATGCACCAGATCGATAAAATCCTGCGGCGTATATCGGCCAAGTGCTGACTTTGCGAAATGCGGGTTGGCCGACAAATAGCGTTCTTGTGCATGCGTGGTGGTTGCATTCACATTGGTAAAGTTACAGCGTCCCCCGCCGGAAATGAGGATTTTCTTACCCGGCCCCGTGGCGTGGTCGATCACCAGAACGCGCTTTCCACGTTGCCCGGCGGTCAAAGCGCACATCAGGCCTGCGCCACCGGCACCAAGGATAATCGCGTCATAGATGTTTGAACTTGCCATTTCGTCCCCCTGCACTGCCCGCGCTATATTGCCAAGTGCTATGCTTTGCGGCAAAGCGCGCGTCATGACTGAAGAAACGAAATCCGCGGGTCCCAACACACCGCCCGATCACCTGTCGATTAACCCGATGAGCCCGCATTTTGACGGCGACCTGCTGTCGCGTGGAATTGGCATTCGCTTCAAAGGCGAAGTGCGCACCACAGTTGAGGAATATTGCATTTCTGAAGGCTGGATCAAGGTTCAGGCTGGCAAAGCGCGTGATCGCAAAGGCAACCCGTTACTGATCAAGCTGAGCGGTCCGGTCGAGGCATGGTTTGAAGACCTTGGCGACGACGCGCCCGTGGCGAAGCTTTAACCGCGCTGCGCTTTACCGCTTCGGAAAAACGGAAATCAGCTTGGCCAGTTGGTCGTTGACGGGATCAAGCTGATCATCCGGCGTGTTGCCGAGCCTTACAATCGTGAGCCGATGCTGCGGTGACACCACCACAAATTGTCCCAAATGTCCTAATGCGGCAAAGACGTCCGATGGGGCCTTGCCGGGAAACAAGACTCCATCGCGGCCGTCATTGCGTATCCGATTAAGCCACAGATGCCCGCCATAGCTGGTATCGGTTTGGCTTGGCGTCTTCATAAAGCGCATCCAGCTTGTCGGCATCATTTGCGCAGAGCGCACCGACCCATTGTTCCGCAAAAATTCGCCAAATTTTGCCCAATCACGCGCGGTGGCGTGGATAAGGCTTCCGCCGAGCATTGTGCCGTTGCGGTCAAATTCAGGCACGGCGCTTGTCATGCCCAGCGGCTCAAACAAACGACCCCGCGCATATTCCAACATCGCATCCCGCCGCACAACGGGGTCTTTGCTATCCGTCAATGACCGCGTCATGATGTCGACGAGTATGTGGCTGGTGGCGGTGCTATATTCATATTTCTTGCCGGGGATTGCTTCCAAAGGCCGCGTTTCGGCATAGCGCGCAACATGTTCACGGCCATCGAGAAACAGCATGCGCGGCGTGTCTGCATCAAAAATCTCGACACTGCCTTCCGCCATTTCGGTGTGGTCCAACCCTGATGACATATGGAGCAAATGGCGCAGCGTGATTGCCGCACGGCCATCGCGGGGGGTTTGCCATTCGGACACAATTGCTGGTTCATCCAAGGCCAGCCGCCCGTCCGCCACCATCATGCCCACCAAAACGCCAGTCACGCTTTTGGCCATGGACCAGCTGATCAGCTTGGTGTCCGGCCCATATCCCGGCGCATAGCGTTCGGCAACAACACGTCCACCATGCATGATGACCAAGGCGCGGGTTTCACCGACCGCTGGATCTTCAAAAAAAGGGGCTATGGCAGCGGCCAGCTTTGCTTCGCTGATCACCGCGTCATCGATAACCATGCTAAAGCCTGGAGCAGGAGGCTTGGCAGGCTGTTCTGCAGCGCACCCAGAGAGGCTGAGGGCAGCGATTGCACAAAAAGCGGTTGCGGCAAGGTGAATTTTGTTTCTAGGCATAAGATGCTTCGATGCACCAAATGGAGGGCCCATGGCAACCGCAACTTCGACCCAAAGACCAAAAGCACCGCAAACGCGATTCAAGAGATTGAAAATTGCCGGTTTGGTCATCGTCTTGTTCGCGGCCTTGTGGCTGTTTTGGAACTGGAACAGCATCAAGGGTCAGGCGCGCGTGGGGGCCGCTTATGGCGCGCATGTCACTTGCTCGTGCCGCTATATTCAGGGTCGCGACATGGCGTCATGCGAAACTGACAAGGAAAAAGGCACGGAGATTGTGCGCTTAAGCGACGATCCCGAAAATAAACGCGTCTACGCATCCGTGCCGTTTATGGCCGAAGCTGTGGCGGAACGGCGCGGTGCTTTTGGTTGCATCCAATTGAACGCAGCGGAAATCGAGGCGCTTTGATTGAGCTATGGGCCGCTAACGTTTTGCCGGCACAAGAATGAACGCAGAGATTACCAACTCTGTCGCGCCCCCAGCTAAGGCGACAAATGCCGGCGCGATACCGAGCCATAAAGCGACCGCGGCGATAGCAATGAGGAACAGGCCGAGCATAACATAAAGATGCATGCCGTAGACCGTCTGAAACACGAGGTAACGCGCCCCGACCACCGACAAGGCAATGGCGAAGAACCAATCGCCATACGTCCCGCTGACCAGATAGGCGATGGCAAGGCCAATGATGAGGAACGCCGTGGATTGCAGCGCGAGCATCTCCATCGGGTTCGGCGCGCGCGAGCTGCCACGATGGTAGACCCGCCGCGCAAGCAACAACGACACCGGATGGATCAGCATCCCGCCGAAAAACAATGTGGCCATGCCGGAAAACAGGTCGGCATATAAAGTTACCGCCCCGGCAATCACCCATAATAGTCCAGAAACGAAAATACCAACCCCGCCATTGACATAGGCCCGGCGCATGTCGCGTTGTGCTTCCTTCAAATGCATCCTGAACTCCCCCCTCAGTAAGCGTATGATCTTAGGCGGCGGAAGCCATCTCCACCGCAAGTGTTTCTTCGATCCAGCCACCGCCAAGCACGTGGTCACCATCATATAATACCGCGGCCTGCCCCGGCGCGACGCCATATTCAGGCGCGTCAAAACGAAGCCATTCGCCATCCAGACGGGCAGGCACAGGGCGGGACATAGACCGCACCTTCGCCATTACCGGCCTGTTGCCGATATCGGATAGCCAGTTGGCATCAATGATCCGCGCGGCGGGAACGGCAAGCGCCGCACGCGGCCCGACAATCACACGCTGCGTCGCGGCATCCAAGCGGATGACATATAAAGGCACTGGCTGTCCGCCAACCTCAAGCCCTTTGCGCTGCCCAACGGTGTAATGAATGAGGCCCTTATGCTGGCCAAGAATGCGGCCATCCATATGGACAATGTCCCCGCCGATTTCTGCATCAGGCCGAATTTTGCGGACGACGCTGGCATAATCACCATCGGGTACAAAACAAATGTCCTGACTGTCGGGCTTCATCGCCACGATCAACCCCATTTCCTGCGCAATGGCCCGAACATGGGGTTTGGGCATGCCCCCCAAAGGAAAGCGGAGATAATCCAGTTGGTCTTGCGTGGTCGCAAACAGAAAATAGCTTTGGTCCCGCGCTGGGTCGGCGGCACGGTGCAGTTCGGCACCAGTGGCCCCTTCGACGCGGCGGACATAATGGCCAGTTGTAAGGCAATCCGCATTAAGTTCCCGCGCGAGGCGGAACAGGTCAGTGAATTTCACGCCCATATTGCAGCGAACGCAAGGGATTGGCGTCCGGCCCGCCATATATTCATCGGCAAAATGGTCGATGACCGATTCGCGAAAGCGGCTTTCATGGTCAAAAACATAATGCGCAATGCCAAGCTTGTCAGCGACGGCACGTGCGTCGCGTATGTCCTGTCCGGCACAGCACGCCCCTGCCCGTTTTACGGCGCTACCATGATCATACAGTTGCAATGTGACGCCGATGGTTTCCGCGCCCGTACGCGCCGCGAGCGCCGCCACAACCGAGGAATCGACACCGCCTGACATGGCAACGACGATCCGCTTACCTTTCAGGTCAGGGCCAAGTTGAAAATCAGTATGATAAATATCGTCGGTCATCGGATTGCCTCCATAGAAGCTTCATCCGCGAATTGATAGTTTTCTGAACGGTTTCCAAGCCCCGTTCCATGTGCACCCTGCGTCATACGCTAAAGGGCGTTAATCTGTCTTAACAAGGATTGAACAGCGACCCGTTGGGTTGTTCGCCGCAAGGCGGAGGTCGTGGCTGCTGTCAATGGTGGGCTGTTGTCCATTAACGACCTATGTGAACGCTATTGCCTAACGCTTTCTGCGCGTAACCCGCATCCAACATTATCGTGGCCTATATGAACGGCGACAAAAATACTGATGTGAAACGGCGCGTCGGTAAAATATGCTTTTTGCGCATTCATAAAAAGCCACGCAGCCGTTTCTGCGCGGCTTTTTATGTTGTTTGTCGAAGCATATGCAGCGTCAGTCTGTATTGTTGCGCAGGGGCGTTTGTGATATCCTAAGGGATGTCAAATCGTTTAACCCGCGCACGTTCCGCTGCTTGCGGACAGTGACTTATTAGGGTAATACAGTCATATTATGAACATGTTGGGGGCGTGCGCGCTTCCTGAAGCTATTATTTGGAATTCCGGTATGAATTACGAGACTATGATGAGCGCCACGATAAATGGCGAAATTCTGCAGGACAACCGCGATCGGAACCAGCGTCGGATCCGCATTGCAGCCATCATCGTCGTTATTCTGATTATAGCGGGGGCCGCTTATTATTTCTTCGGTAGCGGCAATAATGCCCCCACCGATGCGGATAAGGCTGGCCAAGCCCAGACCGTGACCGTCGTCGCTCCGGGCCGTGATAGCGTGATGCGCGCGATTAACGCGACCGGCACATTGGCCGCACGCCGCGAAATTCCCGTTGGCGTCGTTGGCGAAGGCGGGCGCGTCCTGCAAGTGTATGTCGATGCAGGCGATTGGGTCACACAAGGCCAGGTCTTGGTGAGCGTTGACCGTTCGGTACAAACGCAGCAGGCCGCCGCGCTTGAGGCGCAGACCGGTGTCGCCCGCGCTGACTTGCAACTTGCCCAAAACGAACTCGACCGCGCGATGCAGTTGGTTGACCGGGGTTTTATTTCCAAGGCAGATATGGATCGCAAGACCGCGACGCGTGATGCCGCCCGTGCGCGGGTGAATGTCGCCAACGCACAACTTGCCGAAACCCGTGCCCGCAATGCGCGTCTGGACGTCCGTGCGCCCGTCTCTGGCTATGTGCTGGAACGCAATGTGGAGACCGGACAGACGGTGTCCGCAGGCAGCGGTATATTGTTCCGCATCGCCAAGGATGGTCAGTTAGAGCTTCAGGCCAAATTAAGCGAAGATGATCTCGCGCAAATCGCCGTCGGCATTCCTGCATCCGTGACCCCCGTTGGCGTTGATCGCGTATTTAACGGCAATATCTGGCAAATTTCGCCAATGATAGACGTGCAGAGCCGTCAGGGTATGGCGCGTATTGCCTTGCCATTTGACGCGGCATTACGCCCCGGTGGCTTTGCTTCTGTTGAAATCAAATCCGGCGCTATGACCGCGCCGGTCCTGCCTGAATCCGCCGTTCAAACCGGGCGCGAAGGCAGCTTTGTGTATATTGTCGGCAAAAATAACAAGGTGCAGCAACGCTTGGTTAAGCTGGGCCCAGTGACCGCCAATGGCTTGATTATTGAAGAAGGCTTGGACGGCACCGAACGCGTCGTTCTATATGCGGGCGGCTTCCTCAACCCGGACGAAACGATCAATCCCAAACTGTTGAAAAAACAGTAAGTCGTTGGGCCATTCGGGATATACATCATGAATTTAAATAACATTTCTGCATGGTCCATCCGCAATCCGGTGGTGCCAATCGTCTTGTTCGTCGCACTCACCCTTGCCGGTATCATGTCGTTCCGGAACATGGATGTGCAGAATGATCCTGATATCGAATTCCCCGTGGTTGTTGTCTCGATTTCGCAACCCGGCGCTGCGCCGACCGAAATCACCACACAGATAACGCAAAAGGTCGAATCCGCGATCCGCAGTGTGCAGGGCGTGCGCAACATCGACGCAACCTCTAGTGAAGGCAACACGACGGTCAGCGCCGAATTTGAAATTGGCGACGATATCAACGCCGCAGTCAGCGAAGTGAAAAACGCCGTCGACCAAATCCGCAGCGACCTGCCCGATGGCATTTTGGAACCGCAGATTTTCAAGGTCGCCACCTCCAGCGACCCAATCGCCTATTTTGCGGTTGAAGCCAGCGACATGACGCTGGAGCAATTAAGCTGGTTTGTTGATGACACGGTTGCGCGCCGTTTGCTCTCCGTTGAAGGCATGGCTTCGGTTAGCCGCAATGGCGGCGTCAACCGCGAAATCCGCGTCGTGTTGGATCCTGCGAAGATGCAGTCACTGGGTGTGAGTGCGAGCCAGATTAACGCGGTGCTGCGCCAACAAAATGTCAACGCGTCGGGCGGCCAATCGCAAATTGCTGGATCACGCCAATCGGTCCGCGTGCTGGGCAACGCCACCGACGCCTTCGCGCTGAGCCAGACGCAGATCAGCCTTGGCGGCGGCCGCTCCATCAAATTGGCCGATGTGGCGCAAGTCACAGATGGTTTTAGCGAACAACGCGCCATGGCCTTTTCTGGCGGCAAACAAGTCGTAACCTTCGCCATGTCGCGCGCCAAGGGTGCCTCCGACGTCACGGTCTTCGACGATGCGATGGTCAAAATCGCGGAAATCAAAAAAGAAAATCCCGGCATCAATTTTATCACATTGTTCAACAGCGTGGATTATACCAAGGGCCAGTATAAAAGCTCTATCGAGGCGATGATTGAAGGCGCGTTGCTTGCCATCGTGTTCGTTTTCCTGTTCCTGCGCGATTGGCGGGCAACTATTATTTCGGCCATTGCCATTCCCTTGTCGGCCATTCCGACTTTCTGGTTTTTGGACCTGATGGGCTTCACGCTGAACACCATGTCGCTGTTGGCGCTTGGCCTTGTTGCCGGGGTGTTGGTCGATGACGCCATTGTGGAAATTGAAAATATCGTCCGGCATATGCGGATGGGCAAATCGGCCTACCAGGCATCGATTGATGCCGCCGATGAAATCGGCCTTGCGGTGGTTGCCACCACATTTTCAATTGTCGCGGTGTTCCTGCCCGTTGGCCTTATGCCCGGCGTTGCAGGACAATTTTTCAAGAATTTCGGGCTAACGGTCGTCGCCTCGGTTCTCGTGAGCCTTGCTGTCGCGCGCATGATTACGCCCATGATTGCCGCTTATTTTCTGAAAGCCGACGGTATGGCCGACCATGGCGAGGCCGGGTGGATCAACCGATATATGAAAATCCTGCGCTGGTCGCTGGGTCACCGCCGTTGGATGATGGGCATTGGTGCAGTGGCGCTCGCACTGACGGTCGCATTGCTTGTCGTCCTGCCAAAGCAATTCTTCCCCGATGGCGATACCGATTTCAGCCGTATTCGCATCGAAATGGTGCCCGGAACCACGTTGGAGCGCACGCGTGAGATTAGCAATGAGGCCGCCGCAATCGTCGAGCAGCAGCCTGAAGTCAAAACGGCATTGCAAAGCGTGCGCGAAGGCGGCGCCAATATTTTTATCACCTTGCATGAGGACCGGGCCCGGACCAGTCAGGAATTCGAAGAAGACCTGACCCCTTTACTCACCAAAATCGCGGACGCGCGCGTCACGTTTCAGGTTAATGGCCCGGGCGGCGGTGGTGGCGGTTCTGGGCGTGACGTGTCGGTCATGTTGTCAGGATCAGACCCCAAAATGCTTGACCGGACAGCGGCAACTTTGGTCGAACAGATGAAGACGCTGCCCGAATTGCGCGCGCCGCGTATCTCTGCGGATTTGCAGCGCCCCGAATTGATCATAAAGCCGCGCAATGACCTTGCGTCACAACTGGGCGTATCGACCGTGGCACTTAGCCAGACAATCCGCGTGGCGACGCTGGGCGACATTGACCAGAATAGCGCAAAATTCTCGCTCACCGACCGTCAAATCCCGATCCGCGTGATGCTGGCCAGGGAATCGCGTGAGAACTTGGATGTTATCCGCAACCTGCCTGTGCCATTGGCGAGCGGCGGGTCTGTGCCACTATCCCGCGTGGCGGATATCAGCTTTGGCGCTGGTCCAACCTCGGTACAACGTCGCAACCAGAATTTCCGTATCTTCATTGGTGCCGATTTTGCGCCGGGTATCGTGTCGTCCGAGGCGGACATAAAAATCAACAAGCTGCCCATCATGGAAAATCTGCCCACCGGCGTGTCCCGCGCACCTTTCGGGTCCCAAGAATGGGAGCAGGAAATGCAGGGCGATTTCATGGTCGCCTTGGTTTCCGGAACCTTGTTGGTGTTTGCGGTTCTGGTGCTTTTGTACCGCCGTTTCATGTCCCCCTTGGTCAACATGGGTTCGTTGTTGCTTGCGCCCTTGGGCGGCTTGCTGGCGCTTGCAATGGTTGGCCAGCCAATATCGATGCCGGTATTCATTGGCATATTGATGCTCTTTGGCATCGTGGCGAAAAACTCCATATTGTTGATCGATTTCGCGATCGAGGAAATGGCGCGCGGCGTGCCGAAGTTTGAGGCGATTATGGAGGCTGGGCATAAACGCGCACAGCCGATTGTGATGACCACGGTCGCCATGACCGCCGGTATGGTTCCCACCGCACTTGCCTTGGGCGGTGACGGCCAATGGCGCTCGCCCATGGGCACAGTCGTGATCGGCGGGCTTATCGTGTCGACCTTGCTGACGTTGCTTATCGTCCCTGCTGGTTTCAGCCTGGCCGATGGTTTTGAAAAGCGCGTTGGACCATGGCTGCGTACCCGATTGCTGACCTATGACCCCGATAATCATAAAGAGAATGTTACAGAGCCTGCCAAGCCAACGGACAAAGCCCCCGGCAAAGACGACTTGGGCGGCCTTCAGCCAGCAGAGTGAGTTGGTGGCAGCGCCGCCACAAAAGCGCGTTATCCTGAAACAAGTTCAGGATGACGATTCTGTTGGGATTGATTCTGTTGGGTCGGGTTCGCTGAACCACATTCCGCATGACGATGGGTGGCGTTTTTTACACATGCCGTTAAGGTCAGTCGCGTGAAAGCTATCAACCAACTGGGTCAGTCGGAAAAAGCGCGCTATGCGGCGCGGGATGCCGAACTGCGACAGATGCGGATTATCGCAACGGCCTTATTGCTGTGCATGGCGGCTTTGTTCGTTTTCGGCAAATATATGGAAACGCGCTACGACGGCTACTGGGGCTTTCTAAGGGCCTTTGCCGAAGCGGGGATGGTTGGTGGCCTTGCCGACTGGTTTGCCGTCACAGCGCTCTTCAGGCACCCTTTGGGCATACCTATTCCGCACACCGCGATCATTCCGAATAATAAGGAGCGGCTTGGTCGCACATTGGCCAGCTTTCTTCGGACAAATTTCCTGACCACTAAGGTCGTGGCCCGCCGCGTGCAGCGTATGGATGTGGCAGGTGCGATGGGCAAGTTTCTAAGCGCACCATCGGGCGGCGAAGGCCGGATGCGCATGGGGGCGTCGCGCTTGATGGGGGATATCATCGCCGCGCTCGACGATGAACGATTGGGCGGCATCGCCAAGGGCGCAATTCGCAAGCAACTCGACAAGCTCGACATCGCGCCTTTGCTGGGCCAGCTGCTGACCGCCATGATCCGGGAGCGGCGGCATATCCCTGTGCTCGACGGCATCATCAAATGGGCGTCGGCAACATTGGAGGCCAATGAACATCTCATCCGCGAAATGGTGGAGGAACGCGCCAATACCCTCATGCGTTGGACGGGCCTTGATGACAAATTGGCCAATGCCATCGTCAACGGCCTGAATAAATTACTCCACGACATGGCCGAAGACCCCGACCATCCGCTGCGGGAAAAGGGCGAAGAGGGGCTCGCCAAGCTGGCCCATGATCTACGTCATGATAAGGAACTGCAAGCCAAGGTCGCGCATTGGAAGGGGCAGTTGTTGGAAAACCCCGCGATCGGCACATGGATCAACAGCTTATGGGACCAAGGGCGCGATAGCCTGTTAAAAGCGGCGCGCAACCCCGATGCCGCCTTGGCGGGCAGCTTTGGTGATGCGCTCATCAAGCTGGGCGGCAATTTGCAAGCGGACACGAAGCTGAAACACCAAATCAACCGCTTCGCCCGCCGCGCCATTGTCGGCACGACCGAAAATTACGGCGATAACATCGTCCGGCTTGTCTCCGACACCGTTTCCCGCTGGGATGCATCCACAATCACCGACCGCGTCGAAAATGCCGTGGGCAGCGACCTACAATTCATCCGCATCAACGGCACGTTGGTGGGCGGCTTGGCAGGGATCATCATCCACGCCGTCGGACTGTTGATTTAACCGCGCGGCAAGTCCGAAATCATCCGCTCGGCGGCCTCTGCGGCCGAGCGGGCAGCACGTTTCAAATTGGCTTGGAAATCGCCAGAGCTGTCGCCATTGGCATCATCGCTGATGGCCTTAATCGCGGCCCATTCTACATCCATCCGCGACGCAGCCTGCGCGACGGCGGCGGTTTCCATGTCAACGATATCGCCGCTGAGCGCCTTATGCAGCCTGCTGCCATGGTCCGCGCTTTCGACAAAACAATCGCTGGTGATGATACGCACCTTGGGCAGGCCAGTGTCGGGCATGACCGCAGCGCGGAAAGGTTCGGCATGCGCCTCCCCTATGGGCCAGGCCCCTGCCCTGTAATGCACAAAGCCATCGGCGCGCGAGGCGCCATAGTCGCCCTGCACGGCCTCGACGATCTGGAAGCAACTCCCCTCTCGCCCGTTCAGCTTTCCAGCGGTCCCAACAACCAGCAGCAAGTCGGCTTGATAATGCTCCACCAGCATCATCGCTGCCATCGCGGCGTTCACTTTGCCAATGCCGCTACAGGTGATGACGATGTTGCGGCCTGCAAAAGGCACCTGCCGCACCATGAAGCCGTGCAGCGCCTCGCTGCTGGCGCTCTGGCCGGGAAACAATGCCGCAGCCTCAGCATCCACGCCGGTAATAATTCCAACAGTTTTGAACATAAGCGACCAGCCTTTTATGCGAACATCAACGGCAGTCTAACCTGTGAATAGCGTAATTATGATGACAATGTTTGACGATTCGCAGAAATATGCACGATTCGCAGAAAAACTCTGAATTATTTATAATAGTCAGCAGTTTAGGCCGCTTTACGTGCCGCATCCGCATTGCGATCCAGAAAGGCGCGGATCGCCGATATGCTTTGTTCGACATGGCTTAACAGGAACAAATGCCCGCCATTTTCGACCACGAATAATGCGCTGTTCGGGATAAGGAAGTTCAAAAATTTGCCATTGGCCAGCGGCACAATCTGGTCATCATCACCCATCATGATCAGCGTTTCGGTCTTCAGAAACGGCAGGAACGGCGCGCTCGTCCATCCCATCATCGCCATCAATTGATAGAAATATCCGGTTTTCGACGGCGGCGTAATGCGGCCAATATGCTCCGACTTATTGCCAACCATACCGCCATATAGCGTCTTGAAATGCTTCGCCATGAAATCAGGGTCGATATAGCGGCGCGGGTCCGCCATTTTGACGAGCGCCGCCGGATTGCCGGGTACCATCAACATGCCGGCGCTGGTCGCGGCCAAGATAAGCTTATTGGTGCGGGCATTGTTCTGCAGCGCAAATTGCTGCGCCATCGCCCCGCCCCAGCTTACGCCCATGACGTCGACAAGGGGCATGTCAAACCGATCCAGCAACAGCGCCGCAATCCGGGCCATCAGGATCGCGTTATAGGGCACCACAGGGTCCGGCGATCCGCCAATGCCGGGCATATCAAAGGTGATAAAGTCGCGGTCATCGAGCAATTCGGCCATCGGCGCCATCGCCTCAATATTCGCGCCAATGCCGTTGAAAAACAATATGGGCAGCTTCGCCGTCTTCTTCGAAGCCCGCCAAACCGCCACCCGCAAGACGCGACCGTCAACGGTCTCCATGCTAAACTTGGGCGCGCGGTTTTTGGTCATAGATGTTCCTTTGGCCCTGTTTTGGGCGTGGTTTAAATCTTAACCGAACGACGGGGTGGTGCAAGGGGTTAAGTGCTACAACGCTTGACCAGTGAATGCGCTAGGCCTTTATTTGTCAGGTTCGACCGTCAGGATCGATCCGCGTTTACGCCGCTTAATCAAAGCATATATCGCAGCGCAAAAGATAATGGTTGGCATAAACCAAATAAACGCGAAAAGGCCAAGTTCGTATCCGTTTCCGGTGTTGATTAGCGCATGGCTATGCCACATATTGTCAATGAGACATTTTCGGTGGCAGCTAAAACCATAGTTTTCGGGCCACCCAATTTTCCGAGATAGCCAAATGTAAATCCCCGACAGCGAAAATATGACGACCAACACGCCCAACGACAAGTACCAAAAGCGCAGCGACCCGGCCAACGCATAAAAATCCCTAACTCGATGGAAACCGTCGAAAAATCTCATTTCATTCTAATGCCGTTACGCTGCCTTTGCGGCAGGCGCTCCGCGTAACAGACCCTCGGTGCTTAAATCTTCGTCAATATCGGGCCAATGGATGCCATAGCCGCCGGCACATTTCTCCCAATGCGCGCGCTGCTCGACCGAAGCATTTGCCAAACGCGGGTACCAAGCAAGCGGAGCAGAAATAGTCCGGCCATCCATCAGGTCCACTATCAGGCTATGCTCGTCAAAACGCACATCGAGAACGCGCTCGTCGGTGATTTTAGCCGAAATATTCATGCCACTTCTCCGTGAACAACATCTGATGCTCGCTTACGATTCTGATTATGCCAGAAATCTGGTGCGCCCGAAAGCCCCTGCTTTTTGCGACCTCCAAACTGCCAAGCCAAATCTTAATGGTTGCCTCTCCCTTGTCGATATGAACATGCGGAGGCTCGTTTGGCTCATGGCTGAAAAAGTAAAATCGAAAGCCATTTTCCCGGTATATGGTGGGCACTCACGCTTCCCCTCACTCCAAAACATACAGTCCCGGCGCGGCTTCCATGGCTGGGTGCTTTTTGCTCCCCTGCGTTTTCGGCGCGGCAATCTCGGTGCCCGACCGTGCGTGGAGCCATTGCATCCAATGTGGCCACCAGCTTCCGGCGACTTCTTCGGTGCCCTTCATCCATTCGGTGACATCGGCGGGCGCTTTGTTGTCGCTATGCTTCCAATATTTCGCCTTGGGGTTGCCCGGCGGGTTCAGGATCGCTTGCATATGCCCTGCTTGGCTGAGGATGAATTCCACATTTTTGCTGCCGAACAATTGTGTTGAGCGATAGCAAGCACGCCATGGTGTGATATGGTCGGTGGTTCCGCCCAGAACGAACAGGTCGCCCGTCACCTTGGTCAGGTCAAGCGTGTGGCTCGCAATGTCGAACGTGCCGGGCTTGGCATAAGCATTGGCCTCGAACAGCTCCAAGAAATCGCCCATCAATGCCGATGACAGGTTGGTCGCATCGGCATTCCAGAATAAGATATCAAAGGCTGGCGGATCATCACCCAGCAGATAATTGTTGATGACATAGTTCCAAATGAGGTCATTGGGCCGCAACCATGCAAAGCCGCGCGCAAGGCTGCTGCCCTCAATCACGCCTTTCTTCGCCGCGCGTTGCCGCGCCAGCGCGATGCCATTGTGCGACACAAGGCTCGATGCCTCGGTATCGCCGGGCTTGGGTTCTAATACGCATACCATCATGGTGATCGCATTGGCGCGGGTGTCGCCCATCGATGCCAGCTTCGACAGCAACACCGACATCGTCTGCCCACCGGAACAGCCGCCCGAAATATTGACCTTGTCGCTGCCGGTAATTTCACACACCACATCCAGCGCCTTGATGCAGCTTTCGGTATATTCGGCCATGCCCCACACGCCCATATCATCGGTGGGGTTGCGCCAGGAAATCATGAATGGCTGAATGCCATGGTCGGTCTGCCATTTGATGATCGATTTTTCAGGCGACAGATCATTAATATACATTTTGTTGATCTGCGGCGGGATGGTCAGTTGCGGCGTTGCGAACACCTTGTCGGTCGTCGGCGCATATTGGATGAGTTCAAAGCGTTCGTCGCGATACACAACCGCGCCCTTTGCCGTTGCGACATTCTCGCCAAGCTTGAACGGCTTTTTGTTAACTTGGCTCACCATCATATCGTTGTGAACCATGTCATTATAAGCGTTTTTCAGGCCTTTGACGAGGCTAAGGCCGCCCGAATCCACCAGCCGTTTTTGCGCGGTCGGGTTGCCAATCAGGGTGTTGGTCGGGGACATCGCGTCGATGATGATTTGCGAAATGAAGTTTGCACGGTCGCGTTCAAGCGCATCGAGTTCCAAATCTTCAATATAGCTTTTGACGCCCTTTTGCACCGCGAGATAATATTGCGCGCCCGCCTTAAAAAACGGGTTGAACGTCCATGCCGGATCCATGAAGCGCTTGTCCTTGGCATCAGGCGCAAGGTCGGATTTCCCGGTCATGATCTTCACAACATCTTCGGAAAATCTGGTCGTTGCCTGCCATGCCTTATCGGGGTTGCTCGCGGTCTGGCGCAGCATCAGGCCAATCGCGCCAATAAAATCCTCCCGCGCCAAACCGGCCAGCGGGCCAAGCGCCATGGTGGCGTCATTGGCGGCGTCAAAAGCGCCTGCGATGCCTGAAAAAGGCGCGCCTTTCTTTTGCGATTTCTTTTTGCCAGCCTTCGCGCTGCCACCTGTGTCCGACTTGCTCGCCATAGTCCCCTCCTCTTTTCCCATGCGAAAGATTGCACGGCGTGCGACCTGCGTCAAACACTCCGCGTAATGTGAACAATTGCAAATAGATATATCAAAACTGGAGACATATCACTGCGGCGCTTAACACGCAGGTCAGGCTGCAATTGCGGACGGAGATTGGGCAGGTCAAACGGCGTTGTCACCGTTAAAATTTGACGATGGATGTCCGCAAATGGCATCCTATTGTCTTCTGTCGGAATTGGCTTCTGCTCCTGCAGCGCTTAAACATCTGTTGGGGCGCGCGCAAAGCCAGCCGCCCTTGCACAACCAAAAGTCGGATCATGCGTAGCTTTTTCAACATAGTCGCCTTTACCCTCACGCTCTCTTGCGCCCTTGGCATCACCGCATGTGCGACCATAACAAAGGCATATGCCCGTGAAACGGCAGATGCGACCGATCCGATTGTGGCAGCCGACGAAATGCTAAAAACGGACATTGACAGCTATTGGAAGAAATTCCCCGGTCGCGCAGGCATCGCCATCTACACGCCCTTTTCCGACGAGATTATCGGCAAGCGTCAGACCGAGCGTTTTCCGCAACAAAGCGTCTCCAAAATGTGGGTAGCGCTAACGATTTTGGAACAGGAAGCTGCGGGTAAATTTTCGTTGGATAAACGCATTCGTGTTACCCGCGATGACATCGTTGTCTTCAGCCAGCCGCTTAAAAATTATCTCAACGGGCAGGAATCGTTCGATATGCCGTTACGCGAATTGCTCGTGCATTCTATCCATGCCAGCGACAATCTCGCCAATAACGTCCTTTTGCGCGTTGCCGGAGGCCCGCAAGCGATCAACCAAATGCTTGACCGGCGCAAAGTGCAATCCATTCGCTTTGGTCCTGGTGAAGTTCTGCTGCAAAGCGCAATTGCCGGGCTGGAGTGGCAAGCCGACTTGCGTAAGGGCAATGCGTTCAAGGCCCAACGGTCAACCATCCCGATGGCGAAAAGGAAGGCTGCGCTGGACGCTTATCTCGAAACGCCGCTCGACGGCGCGGCCCCCGGCACAATCGCGATGGTGCTGAAACGTTTTAGCGAACGTGATGCCAATGACCCGGGCGCCAAATTGCTGAAGTTAATGGCTGGCACCTATACGGGGAAATCCCGTTTGCGGACCGGCCTCGCCCCGGGCTGGCGCCTCGCGCATAAAACGGGAACTGGGCAAGTGCTGGGTTCGATAGCAACGGCAATCAACGATGTGGGCGTGATGCGCGCGCCGGATGGCTGCGTCTATCCTGTGGCGGTGATGATAGCGGAAACGCGCGCCGGTATGGGAGCAACAAATAATTTTATACAAAATGTCGCTCGCGCCGTGACGCGCCACCACGAGCGCATTCACCCGAAAGCGAAAGCCGCTGAGGCAATGCCCAAGCCAAAGCCAGTCGCCAAGGCGACGAAAAACTGAGGATTACGGGCATGACAACTCCGCTCCCGTCATTCTCCGAGGATTTATCACCCCAGTTGTAACGCCAAAAGTGTCCAATATGTTGCAATAGTAAATATTAATTTACATAACTTTACATAAAAAATGTTACAGATGTAAACCAATGGCCTAGAACGTTCGTCGGGGACCGGTCGAATAAGGGTGAAATTGTGAGCAACTATTATATCGCCGTCGTCGAGGACGACACCGTATTTGCAGCCGAACTCGAAGAGTTTTTGGGCGGCTTGGGTTACACCGTAGCGAGCTACAACTCGGCGCAGAAATTCCTGACAGCCGTGCGCCAAAAAGAATGCGACCTCCTGATTGCCGACTGGTCTATTCCAGACCTGACCGGTATTGAAGTGATAGAATATATCCGGAAATTCCATCCTGATATGCCCTCCATCATGCTCACCGCACGCAATGATCGCCGTGACGTCATCCGTGGGCTTCAGGCAGGTGCTGACGATTTCGTGTCGAAGCCAGTTGACCCGGAAATATTGTCCCTGCGGATCAAGTCGGTTTTGCGCCGCTATAATGGCGATGTGCGGACGCGGCCGGAATCGGTAGTGCTGGGTCCATATCTCTTACGTCCATCAACATCGACGGTGTATTTCGACGACGAAGCTATCATCTTGCCGAAGCGGGAATTCGATATGGCGATGCTGTTTTTCAGCAATCCCAACCGATTATTATCGCGCCAATATCTCGCGGCAACATTATGGGGCAAGGTTGTCGACTATCAATCGCGGACCATTGATACGCATGTCGCACGGCTGCGCAAGAACCTGAAACTTGACCCGACATTGGGCATTAGCTTAAATGCCTTATACGGTTTCGGCTATACTTTGCAGGCCGATCCGCATGCTATAAACGCTGCAAAAGAGCCGCTGGCTATGTTAGCATAGTTCGAATTATCCTGTTATAATAATATTATTAAATCAGGCTCTTATGCCAAATGTACCAGAGCAATAGTTTTTGATCGACGCCGCCGATGACATTGCATCATCGGCGGCGTCGATCATAGCATCGCGGCTTTGCCTCCGCAAAAACTGGTCCAGCCCGTGGCGGGGATGAATATATCGCGCATCATCTTGGACGACTGCCTTTCGATTGATGATGCCCTGATGTTTCAGGCGGCGGGCGCAACCCACGGCCAAGGCCCGGATTTTGGGGAATTCAGCCGCACTCAACCGCATTAAGGCGCAAGGGAAATTAACCCTTTTCCAACGCCTCGCTTGCGGCAACCCAGCGGGCTTCCGCCGCCTCTTGCGCCGCCACAATCTTACCCCGACGTTGCGACAATTCGCCCATCGTCAGATTCTTATATTCATTCGCCGCCGCCTGCGGGTCAAACATGGCCTTGTCGATGGCCGACAGCACGACCTCCAGCTTTGCAAGGTCCGCCTCGGCATCGCTCACATCGCGCTTCAGCTTTGCCTGCGCCTCACGCGCGGCAGCTTGGGCTTTTTTGTCGTCCTTGCGATCGGCCTTGGACATTTTCTCCTTGGCTGGCCCCTTGCCCAGGATGAAGTCGGTATAATCCTCAATCGTGCCGGAAAATTCGGTCGCGGTCCCGCCGTCAACCAGCACCAGCCGGTCCGCCGTCAGCTCCAGCATATGGCGGTCATGGCTGACCAGCACCACTGTGCCGTCATATTCATTCAACGCCTGCACCAATGCCTCCCGCGCATCGACGTCCAAATGGTTCGTCGGCTCATCGAGGATCAGCATATGCGGCGCATCGCGCGTTATCAGCGCCAGCGCCAGTCGCGCGCGTTCGCCGCCCGATAGCTTGCCGACCTTCGTCGTCGCCTTTGCCCCGGAAAAGCCGAACCGCCCCAGTTGCGCGCGCACCGCGCCGGGGCTCGCGCCCTTCATCTGCTGGGTCATATGCTCCAGCGGGGTATCATCGCCGTCGAGCTCCTCCACCTGATATTGCGTGAAATAGCCGACGCGCATCTTGCCCGACGCGCTCATCTGCCCCTCCATCGGCGTCAGTTGCGCCGCAAGCAAGCGCGCCAGCGTCGTCTTGCCATTGCCGTTGCGCCCCAGCAAAGCGATCCGGTCATCGGGGTCAATCCGCAGGTTCAACCGCTGCAATATCGGCTTGCCTTCGGTATAGCCAACACTCGCCAGATCGAGCGTCACCAAGGGCGGTTTCAATTCATCGGGGCTTGGAAAGTCAAAGCTTAACGTCGGGTCTTCGGCCATTGCGGCAATCGGCTGCATCCGCGCCAGCGCCTTGGCTCTGGACTGCGCCTGTTTCGCGGTCGACGCGCGCGCCGAGTTACGCGCGACATAATCCTGCAACTTGGCGCGTTGCGCATCTTGGCTTGCCTTGGCCGCCGCCAATTGCGCGGCGCGTTCGGCACGTTGCCGCTCAAACGAGTCATAGCCGCCGGAATACAACGTCACCTGACCATTATCCAAATGCAGGATATGGTCGACGACATTGTTCAACAAATCGCGTTCATGGCTGATCACCACCATCATCGCCGGATAGCCCTTAAGGAAATTTTCCAGCCACAAGGTCGCTTCCAAATCCAAATGGTTTGACGGCTCATCGAGCAACAGCAAATCCGGCTGCGAAAACAGCAACGACGCCAGCGCCACGCGCATTTTCCACCCACCGGAGAAGCTATCGAGCGGCCGCCCCTGCATCTCTTCATCAAAGCCAAGGCCAACCAAGATACGCGAAGCGCGCGCGGGCGCGGTATAGGCGTCAATCGCGATCAGGCGTTCATGCACTTCGGCCATGCGGTCGGGGTCAAGCCCCTCTTGCTCGCTTTCGATCATCAACGCCGCGCGCTCGGTATCTGCCGCCAGCACCGTTTCAAACGGCGAGGAATCCCCCGCAGGCGCCTCTTGCGCGATATAGCCGATGCGCGTGCCCTTCGGCATGTCGAGGCTACCGTCATCGGCCTCCAGCGATCCAATCATCACCTTCATCAATGTCGATTTACCCGCGCCATTACGCCCGATCAGCCCGATACGGCTGTAAGGCGGCAAAGCCGCCGTGGCGCGGTCAAGGATAGTGCGTCCGCCAAGGCGCACGGTGATACCGTTCAGATTAAGCATGGAGGGCCGCCTAGCAGACCAAGCGCGCCCTGTCAGTCAGAGAATTGGGGTTTATGTGGGGCGAATGCAGATGGAGAAAACCCGCGTCGCCGCAGCGCAGGTTTGGGGACTATCGCGCCTGTCGTCAAAGCGCGGAGTTCGTAACAAGCGACCAATCTGAACGCAATGACGGGAGGCAGGCGCGGCGAAGGAGAGTTGTGTGCGTTTCCAAATCCCAAATAATACGGCAATGCCGTATGAAAACCATTTGCCAACTATGCGCCATTGCCGTATCTAGACGGAGCTATGCACACCGTCGTTGAAACTGATAGCTACCTTCGTGACGCGAAAACTGCGGGGATGTCAGAGGACGAACGGAATGCAGCAGTCGATCTGGTGGCAACCGACCCGGAGGCGGGTGACATGATGCAAGGAACCGGCGGCGTCCGCAAGGCACGGCTCGCTGGCCGAGGCAAAGGCAAGTCAGGCGGTTACCGGCTCGTCTATTATTTCGGCGGAGGCGATATTCCAGTGTACCTGCTCACCGTGTTTGGCAAAGGTGAAAAGGCAAATCTGACGCAAGGCGAGAAAAACGCGCTGAAGTCACTAACTGCTATTTTAACAGGTAGCGCAAAATCGACGTGAATGATTGGCAAAAGGAGGTCGACTATCATGACCAAAGCATTTGAACAGATCGCGGCCGGGCTGAAGGATGCCATCGCCTTTGCACAGGGCGATGCGACGAAGGGTCGCGTTGTTGCAGGACCCGACGTAAAGGCCATCCGCGTCAAGACCAAATTGAGTCAAGTGAAGTTCGCCAACAAGCTGCGCGTGCCCGTCGCCACCGTGCGCGATTGGGAACAGCACCGCCGCTCCCCCGATGCACCAGCGCGGACGTTGCTGGCTATGGTGGATGCCGATCCTAAGGCGGCGCTGGCTTTGATTGAAAAGGGGATGGGGTGAGTTTAGGGGTTTTCGTGCCCGTCGCCGTAATTCCGATGAATTTAGGGCACTGTCACCGCAATTGGAATAATCACTTGATCTATTATCTTTAAAATAGAGGCTTTAATGACAAAAAAAAAGCAATCTAGAATTTTTTCAACTTTACTCTTGCTTTCAGCAGTGTGCTTTTCCATATTTCAACAAATATATGATGGAAACTATAAAGTTCTGGCATCATTTTCTATCGCTATTGCTTGTATATACACCATGTATGCTTTACATAAAGAAGACAATAATGAATAACATAATTTGAATTACGGTGACAGTGCACTAAATTATTGCACGCTGCGCATCACGGTTATAAGCTGACGAATTAAGTGCACTGTCACCGTCATTCCCGTAATTCCAAGTGATAGCGTCGGTTGTACTTGCTTTTGCGTTAGTTGTTTCGTTTATCAAAAAACCAGTGAAGAGCTAGAAATTCAGGAAGGGCTGCTAAATGCCGTCCTTCCAACTCAGAATAAGTTTTGGCGGGATATTTGTTTCAAAGCGGAGGCTAGGCCTCTACTCCTCCCCCATCCGCAGCGCAGCGATAAACGCCTCCTGCGGAATGCTCACATTCCCGTACTCACGCATCCGTGCCTTGCCCTTTTTCTGCTTTTCCAGCAGCTTTTTCTTACGGCTGATGTCGCCGCCATAGCATTTCGCGGTCACGTCCTTGCGCATGGCTGCGATGGTTTCGCGGGCGATGACTTTGCCGCCGATGGCCGCTTGCACGGGGATTTTGAACAAATGACGCGGGATGAGGTCTTTTAGGCGTTCGCACATGCCGCGGCCGCGCGATTCCGCCGTGCCGCGGTGGACGATCATGCTCAACGCGTCGACCGCGTCGCCATTGACCATGATGCTCATCTTCACAAGGTCGCCTTCGCGGTGGCCGATCTGGTGATAATCGAACGAGGCATAGCCACGGCTGATGCTTTTTAGGCGGTCGTAAAAGTCGAACACCACCTCATTCAACGGCAATTCATAGACGATCTGCGCGCGGCCACCGACATAGGTCAGCTGCTTTTGAATACCGCGCCGGTCTTGGCATAATTTCAAGATGGAGCCGAGATATTCATCGGGGCAGTAAATCGTCGCCTGTATCCACGGCTCCTGAATTTCGTCGATGCGGTTGACGTCGGGCATGTCGGACGGGTTGTGCAGTTCCATCTCGCACGCGTCTTCGGTTTTGCTGCGGCTGAGTTGCAGCTTATACACAACGCTCGGCGCGGTCGTGATGAGGTCGAGGTCGAACTCGCGAGTCAGCCGTTCCTGAATGATCTCCAAATGGAGCAACCCCAAGAAACCGCAGCGAAAGCCAAAGCCCAAGGCGGCGCTGCTTTCGGTTTCGAAGCTGAACGATGCGTCGTTGAGGCGCAGCTTGCTGATGCTTTCGCGCAGTTTTTCAAAGTCGGCGGCATCGGTTGGGAACAGGCCGCAGAACACCACGGGCTGCACTTCTTTAAAGCCGGGGAGCGCTTCGGCGGCGGGGCGCTTGGCATCGGTAATGGTGTCGCCGACGCGGGTTTGCGCGACTTCCTTAATCTGCGCGGTGATGATGCCCACTTCGCCAGCCGCGATTTCGGGCAGGATTTCCAGCTTTGGTCGCATACAGCCGACGCGGTCGACCAAATGCTTTGTGCCGGCGGCCATGAACTGAATTTCCTGACCTTTTTTGATTGCGCCATCAATGACGCGGATCAGGATGACGACGCCCAAATAGGGGTCATACCATGAATCGACCAGCATGGCCTTTAATGGGGCGTTGCGGTCGCCCTTTGGCGGGGGAATGCGGGTGACGACCGCCTCCAGCACTTCGGCGATGCCGATGCCGGATTTGGCGCTGGTCAGGACGGCGTCGTCGGCGGGCAGACCGATGATTTCCTCAATCTCGGCCTTGACCTTGTCCACCTCAGCGGCGGGCAAATCGATCTTGTTGATGACGGGCACGATTTCATGGTCATGCTCAATCGATTGATAGACGTTGGCGAGCGTTTGCGCCTCAACCCCTTGCGCGGCGTCCACGACGAGCAAAGCGCCTTCGCATGCGGCGAGGCTGCGGCTGACTTCATAGGCGAAGTCGACATGGCCGGGCGTGTCCATCAGGTTCAATTGATAGGTCAGGCCGTCATGCGCGGTGTAATCCAGCCGCACCGTCTGCGCCTTAATCGTGATGCCGCGTTCTTTCTCAATGTCCATATTATCAAGGACTTGGCTCGTCATCTCCCGCGCGGTAAGCCCGCCCGTTTGTTGGATCAACCGGTCGGCCAGAGTCGACTTCCCATGATCTATGTGGGCGATGATGCTAAAGTTGCGAATAAGCGAGAGTTCGGTCATGCAGCCGCCCCTAGCAGGGCCGCCCCGCGCCTTCAAGCATGGCGGAAAGGCGGTAGGGGGTTATGTGAAGTTGTATGCACTTTCGCGTGGTTTGTAAGAAAAAAGCCGGTTACACGTCGCGCGACATCGATTTAGGTGAGACCGTTTGTCGCAGTTTTACGCGATAGGCCGCTTGGGACGGGCCTTGACCCGACGTTGTTGCACCTCTATACACTTTTGGACTTCCCTCCCATCGGGAACAGCCTTGTCGTCGCGCAACTTGGCTAACGCATTGATGGATATGGGTTTCACATACGCGAAACGGCTGCACGGCAGGGCCCGAATCTTCGGGCATTGCTATGCGGCCTTCTTTTGTCTGGTGAACAATCTTCCTGCGCTTGGCATTTCTAATTGAGGCAAAGCACCTTATGGCATCCCGTCCCGCTCCTGCGACATTGTCGCGTCAAAAGCGTATCCGCAAAATCTTCGGTAA
>Ga0209550_10001226_pt1 | contig 24734 bp, 32 predicted proteins | sample LauGreSuBDMM15SN_2_FD_187567 | JGI IMG/M metagenome (GOLD analysis project Ga0209550, IMG submission 187567) | Freshwater lake microbial communities from Lake Michigan, USA - Su13.BD.MM15.SN (SPAdes) (version 5) | ecosystem: Environmental > Aquatic > Freshwater > Lake | place: Lake Michigan... | reverse complement strand
ACTAAAGTAATGCCTTCCATCGTCTATGCCGGTGTGAAATATATACAAACAAGACATGCTATACAATGTAAGAAATGTTTGGACACAATAGAAAGCAAATATATCTCTGATTTCAAATACTGTTCCTGTGGGACAGTAGGAATCGACGGGGGAATATCGGATGGAAATCGCATACTAGGGAATCTATGTGACATAGAAGATAGAAGTATCTATTGTGCAATCGTTGGGAATAAGAAAATATGGTTACCACCGGTTGTAGTTGAAGAACATTTTCGAACATTTAGATCCGTGGTCATTTCAAAATAGGCTTACATTCTTCATAGTTGTTATACGTTTTTTCCATACAATGCTTAAATTCTCTTGTTTTATCTATTACAGGATCTAAAGGGCGCAGAGGCTGCGCTGGTCTACTGCCAAAGATACTATGAGCAATCGAGCTTCCTATACCAAATCCAAACCCCTGTTTTACACTGCTAAACAAACTGGGGTTTTGATTAACAGGTAGTCTATCTTGTACAACTGAATTTTTAACAACAGGTTTGTCAGTTGACCTTGGCATATATATACTCTACGTATATTATTTTTAAGCATTATCTGTCGATCTAATATAGTATGGAAGTCGTCTACATCCGAAAGTGTATAAGCTGCCTGAACAAGGTCCGTATTGTTGTGACACTACCGAATACTAAATCAGAAGCCCTCTGTCCTCTTTGTACGGCCATCGTTCGGATCTGGCCGTAAAAAACCAAACGATACGATATGTCCGAACCAGCTATGACGTATCCCCCAGCCATCTACGCCCCTTTTTTCTGTACAGGTCTCGGAGCTCTAACGGGGCTGACCTTTGGCGCCTGTCTTGAAATACAAGGATGTATCCCTGTTATTGTAGGATCAGGGGTAGGAGGCCTCTTCGGTTGCGGCTATTTCATAGGGCGCTGCTATACGGAAGTCATGTATCCAGAACCCGATGGACCCTTTGTATATAATGCAGCGCATGATGTGGGAGAAGGGAAGTAGGTGCTGGTAAAATTGTACGAATCCACCCGGATCACCAGTCACTACAGCCATGCCCGCCTCTCCTTATCAGCGTATCATTGTTAAAGGGATCCCATGCTGGAAGCACACGAACGGGAATCTGTATTACTACGAGTCGTCCACACCACCTACAGATGAGACCCGCATCGAAATCGGCACAGAAGCTGGAGGCCTCTATCCTGATTCCGTAGGCAACCTACAGCCGATCCTCTCAAGCTACCGGGCAGCTCAGAAGTCACGTGCACGTGCGCCTAAAAATTGAAAATGGCCCCCCACCACCCCTCACCATGCCATCCCCAGTAACAAGCGAAACAATCCTCGATACGCCTTCAAAGGCCCGAGTCCTCAAAGTGGATGCGAATGTCATCGCCTACTTTGGAGACTATTTCCATGCATTCTGTCAAGGAATGCACAATGCCATAACTATTGTAACCCCTGGGATGTCTGTCCGTAGAGACCCATCAAATACTGCATCCGCTCGAAATCCGTCTTGAACATGAGCTGTGTGCTGTGCTTCTTTGTAGCAGGGAGAGTGCCGGCGATGGAGCTGGCGTACTCACCCTTTTTTGACTGGTAGAGCGTGTTAGCGGCATTCTGTTGCTGTAGAGTTCCCTGGACGTATATGGTGCTGACTGCTACCTGACATGATTGAAGTTGTGCGGACATTCTAAAGTGTTGTGCCAAATTTAAGCGCTCTCAGAGTGCTTGCACTCAATCTTTTGAGACTGGATTCCAGTTCGAGGTTGGATAACGCTGTACGTGGAGATAGAGGCCGATCGTGAAAGAGTTCAACTCATCGTAGTTTGCATATGTGTAGTAAATGACCGTCTTATCGCCATTCCCACGGATCGTACTGATGTTCGAGTTGTAGATCTGGATCCGGTTATAGACATTCCAGCTGTCCTGGTACTCGAGTTTGACAGATGAAGGGAGGGCCAAGAAACCACTCAGATCAAAGGTGCCGATAAACTGTCCGCTCATGATTCTTCTTCCATGATAGAAATGCCCGCGCAGGATGGAGACACGTATACACTCGTGCTCTCTTCGACCGGTAAAATATTCAACGTCGAAACGGTTATGACTCCTGATGCCCTGAAACGGGGTCTGTCGAACCGCAAATCTCTCAAAAAGGGTACGGGGATGCTATTCATATTCCAGGATCTTGATCGTCACACGATGTGGATGCCGGATATGTACTTTCCTCTCGATGTCGTATGGCTCGATGAAACTCTGTCGGTAGTTAATATCACCTACGGACTCCAGCCGTGCAGTTCTCGTAACGACTGTCCCTCGTCATCCTCCGTCTACATGTGTAAGTATGCTATTGAGATGAATGCAGGGGAGGCGGCCATCTACGGATTCATGAACGGGACACAGCTTAAGATAGCGTGAACAAGTACAGGACCTTATCGAGATCTCCAATCATCTCATCGCGCAGATTCACGAGATCCGTATCGGATGGCTTGAGTTTTTTCACGAGAGGTCCCTCCAGATAAGCAATACAAGCCTTGATGAATTTCAACATCATCTTGGCACTCATATTTTGGACACGAATAGCATTATTCCGGGTAGTCATCTTGGGTCTTCCGTACTTGCCCATATAGGTCTCCACGTATTCATCGATAACCTTATCGAGACTATCGAGAAGCTCGTCAGTGGCCTTGTGCTGGGCGAAGGAGTATGTCTGCCAGTGGTATAGCTTGATTTGCTCTCGCATGTTGAAAAAAAAATTTACATCGTCGGCACTCATAGGAGGCTTCTACCATAATGTCAGAGAATTGTAAGCACTGTAAGCAAGTCTTGGGGCGAATGGTGAAACCACATTTACCCGATGCCTGTCCTCTGCTCAAAGGGAGTTATTGCGGGCTGTGCGCCTGTTACGGACATAGCCCTGGGACATGTCCCGATCGTCTCACACAGGCATATCGAGAACCAGTCTATGTTGAGCAGCTTGTGAGCGCCTCCCTGTTGGAGCAGTACGGTATCACCAGTCAGACGAAACTTCCTACGACGGATCGGCGCCTACAGCTGGCAAAAGCCACGGAACGGATCATGGAAGTTCCTGAGACGGATGAGGCGCTAAGGGCGGCCTTGACAGCAGCAGGTATCAAGCCGATGATTTGTCAGGAAAAGGGGAAGAAAGAGAACAAGGAAATCAATGAGAATAAGAAGCGCCTCCAGAAAGTGGCGGAACAGAAGGGCTACAAGGTAGTATTCCTTCCTGCTAAGTAGGATGCGAAAGACAAGAGTGAGGCGACTACGAAAGGCAACGCGGAAATCGAAGCGTAGAAGACAAAAGGGTGGCAATATCGACATGCGCACGGTGGAAGTGAAAACCAGGAAGAGCAATGGTGATTACGTATCGCCCGATGACGTTGCCACGCTATCTTCAGCCTAAAGTATTTTTACGATTCTTGTATAAGGATGCCGCCAAATAAGAAAGGAGGAAAGGGATACAAAAAGGGAAAGGGCGATGAAGTTGCACAGGAATTCATTGATATTCAGGCCGGTCAGTACATGGCGAGAGCCATCCGAATCCTCGGAGATCGCAATGTCCTGTGCTACTGTGATGACAATGTCCTCCGCATTTGTCACATTTGCAGGAAAATGAAGGGGCGAGTCTGGGTGGAGGCGGGTGACATGGTTCTCGTGAGTCTACGAGATTTTTCAGCGGAGGATCCGAAGAGTATAAAACGCGGGGATATTCTTGCAAAGTACGCTCCCGATCAAGTGAGAGTTTTGAAGAAGGAGGGAAAAGTGAACGAGCGGCTGTTTATGAAACTAGAGGACAGGAATGGGATCAGTATTGACGCAGTGGGTGAGGATAAGACGGCTGACATGAGTATCCTGGATAAGAAAGAGGATGATGACGGATTCGACTTTGAGAGTGGATCTGAGAGTGGATCTGAGAGCGAGTCCGAGGAGGAAGCAGGCGAAGATGGTAAAATCGTCGCCAAGAAGGATAAAAAGAACCACAGGGGCGAGCGTGAAATCAGGGACAGCGAACAGATTGAGAAGGAAATCGCGTTAGATGATTTGTAAACGCGGTTAACAAGATCCCGGTAATACGAGATATTCTTCTAGAGTATGTCGTCTTACAGCCAAAGTCCAGAGTTACATGGGATAGCAGGTCCCACGTCATATGCGCCGGCAGACTTCTTGGATGCCCAAGAGTTACAGCCTCTCGGTGCAGTCTTTGATATCGGTGGCCACGGTTCCACCACACCCTATAGTTCTGCGGTGAACTCGATGATTCATAAGCACACGGAGGAGATTAAGGGACGCGCGGCGACCCTCCTCCATCTCCCTTCAGGATGGAAGCGCCGCCTTCGTGATTTCGTTTCTACGAAGAATAACGAGCTCCTGGATTTCCTGAAGCTGAACGTGCCGTCGCATAACGTCCTGGGGCCTGGCGAGATTCTGTTGCGCAGATTCGGCAACCCCCAAGTGAGTCCCAATCATGTAAGTGTGCGGGATATGGTGATGGATATCTCAGGGGCGGCGGAGACCACCTTGGCGGATCTGAACTCTCATTTGGAGCAATTCAAGGCGGATGGAAATCTGACGAACTATGCGAACCAGACGCGTGTCATCTATGAAGACTATAAGGAGGCTGGTGAGGAAGTCCTGAAGCAGCAGTCGGCCTTGAAGCAGAAGCTCGATAAACTCGACAGGATCCAGAATCGGATCTCGGGTCTTTTGGAGGTGGATGCGAATGACAAATACCAGCCTCTTATGGAGTCTGTTGAGCAGTATTTGAAAAAAGTGTACACCGATTGTGAGATTGAGCAGGAGTACATGAAGTTGGTTACGGCGTATAGGCGTTTCGCCACTCTGCGCGATGTCGTAACAATGTCGAGGAGTCTTCTATCCTATGAATCGGAGCCGCTGTGTTCTATTTGCCTGAACGAGCCTGTGACGTACGCGATCACTCCTTGCGGCCACACACTCTGTCAGACCTGTATGCGGAGACAGACGAATCAATGCTTTTTCTGTAGGGGGCCTATTCGGGACAAGATCAAGCTGTTTTTTAGTTAAAGCACTGTGCTGCATCAGCCTACAGTGCGACAGGCTGATTTCAGCTCGGTTCAACTCTATAGGGTGTACGCTGCAAGAATACAGTACGCAGGGCATCCGCTTGTTCAGACGTGAGTTCATAAGTAAGAACTGCCGTCTCAACAACTTTTCGGGCAACTTCTTCCCAAATACAAGTGAGGAAGTTTGCTCCGTCACGCATGCGTTTTTCGTTTTCAGCCGCGGACCACATACTGGAGTTCAAGGAAGGGGTTTTAAACAATTTTATCACTGGCAAGGTCTAAACCACCCACCCACATATCGTACAGAATGCTCCCACTCCAAGTTCCAGGCCAAGGAGTCTTCGTATTTGATCATGTGCCTGGTACGCCCTGTTCTCTTACATTCAAAAATGCAAATGCAACCTGTTCGATTGATATAACTTTCATGAACGGAAGAGTTCGTGTGACGGCGGGCCTCGATCCTCTTATAGATGCAAATAACACCCAGGGTCTCTCAAGCCTTCCTGGAGCCTACTATTGGTTCAGCGTGGACGCCCATAATCAGATGCTCTATGGGGGTGTTGGAGAGCCGCGTCTCGAGACTGTGGTATATCGGTACAAGATGACGGATCCAGAGGCCAAGATGTATCTTAAGCAGCTCCGCTTTGTTGATTATGGCCCAGGCACCTTGGTTCCAAGGAAGCTTATGAAGGATCCTGTGACGAATGTGCTCCCTTTGAAAGTGAAGGAGATGGATCAGATTACCATCGCCGATGTTGCCACAGCCAGCCACATGCATCTTGCGAATCTCACACACATTGCACAGAAGATGTATCATTGTATTGCGGGGAAGAAGTTCGTTCTGGATGATGAGAGTTTCCCAGATTTCTCAAAGGCTATTCAGAGGAGTATTGTGACGCCAGGGGCGTGGTGTTATAAGAGGCTCCTACAGAAAGCTAACGAGTTTGGGAAGCCCAATCCTAAGGAGACCTATTTGCGGATCACGCTGGGAATGAATGGAGGGGAGTCACCTGGTATTCCCTATGTGATGGAGATCTGGCCAGCGGGCAACTATTCGCCAGTCCATTCCCATGCCTCTGCAGACGCTGTCATCCGTGTGCTCCATGGAAGCATTCACGTGAATCTCTATCCATTCCTATCGGAGAATGTGAAGCCCTTTGGAGTGGCGGAGTTTGGGAAGGGCGATGTGACCTGGATCAGCCCAATGTTTAACCAGACACACCAGCTCAAAAACATCACGAATGATGTCTGTGTGACGATCCAGTGCTACATGTACGAGAACAAGGACAAGGAGCACTATGACTACTTTGACTATCTGGATACGGATGGTCACATCAAGCAGTATGAGCCTGATTCGGATATGGATTTCATGAGCTTCAAGCGCATCATTTGGAATGAGTGGTCTGATAGCAGATCTGAGAAGACCTGGTCGAATAGTTTCCTACAGGCATAAAGGCCGGCTGTCATCAATCCTATAGAATGTTGAATGCCCTTGTTTTGAGTGCCGCGGCATATATGAGCAATGTCTCAAACGGCTGCACGACGTTCCAGGTGGCGGCAGGAACAGGATGCGCATGGATGTGCAACTATTGTACTGCGCAGCTGGGACCCATTTATTACTTTACGACAGATGTGTGTAGCTACCAGCCTGGGGGATGTGTGGGCAATCCTCTACCAGGTGTTGAGTACAGTTGCTGTGCGATTAACTATTACACCGAGCAGTAAGAATTCAGATCGAACAATCATAGACTCCGATATGGTCTAACGGTTAGGATACGGGGCTTTCAATCCCATGGCCCGGGTTCAACTCCCGGTATCGGAACTCTTTTTTGTGCCTTTTAGACGCAAAAAAGAGGCCTAAGCACCCAGCGGCAGTATAGATAATGGCCCATATTGACGGCATTTTCTATATAAACCTCGATCATCGAACGGATCGCAGAGAGGAAACAGAGGCTGAACTGTTCAAGGCTGGTATAACAAACTACGAGAGATTCCCAGCCATCCGCAGCAATCCTGGTATCATCGGCTGTGGGCTTTCCCATCTTGCAGTTCTTAAACTAGCCCGCTCGAGGGGATACAGAAACGTCCTTATTTTCGAAGACGACTTTGAGTTCCTTGTCGGGCCAGACACCTTTCGGAAGTATATGGAAGACCTCTTCACAGAAGTAAAATCCTACGATGTCATAATGCTTGCATACGCGATTGATAAAAGCGAGCCGTTTTCACCTCTCGCGAAAAAAGTGCTCGAAGGGCAGACTGCATCTGGATACATAGTTCATTCTAGGTTCTATGATACGCTTATTGACCTATATGAAGATGCGATGCCAAAACTAATCTCTACAGGGGAACATTGGATCTACGCAAACGATCAAGTCTGGAAAAAACTCCAACCGGCCTCTGAGTGGTATGCGACCACCACTCGGATTGGGAAACAGAGGGCTAGTATGTCAGATTCTGGTACGGAACCGGTCTTTACAGACTATGGGCAGTGAGCGCAGTTATTCGAAGAGTTCCAGTGTTACCCTTTGGAGAATATTGTTGATCTGTTCCTGGGTGTAAGAGGCGTTTTCGTTAATCAACTCACGTAGTTTCGTAACGAGATCACCACCGAAGATGAGAGCTGGAAAGTCTGGTTCTGTTGGAAGAGGCTCAACAGGCTGCACGGGCTCGACAGGCAGTACAGGCTCGACAGGCAGTACAGGCTCAACAGGCAGTACAGACTCCACGGGCTCCACAGGCAGTACAGGCTCCACGGGCTCAACAGGCAGTACAGGCTCCACGGGCTCCAAGGGCTCTTCAACTCCGCTGCCTTCAGATTCTGCATCAGATTCCGTATCATCTAATGACTCAGAATCTTCTGCAGCTTGGTCACGGGCATTCACGCAGGCTTCGAAATACTTTTGAATCGAAGATGCCTTCTCCTTCTTCAGTGCCGAGATGATTCGAGTGAGTTGTTTTGGCACAATCGCCCCGTCATACTGGTTCTTGTTCTCTTGGATACCCATGACATGATCTTGATGATTGTCATGTGTGCTTACAGGGTTGAAGTGTATCTCAGCCTGTACACGGATGTAATCGATGTAAGATGCTGGGCTAGCACGTGCAGATCCGATACTTACGTCTGGCGGTGGGATGAGTCCAATGAGCTGGTTATTCCGAACAAGCTTGTAGCCGAACAGAAAGGGGTCAGAATCTTGACCAAGATGCTTCTCATTGAACTCACCGACGCTGTACCTCTTTTCTTTCAAGTCGGAGATGCGTACGGGTGCCTCTGGATCAAAGAGTTCTGGATCAATGCGCATGCCACACATGATGTCAAAGTAGCCAATCAGATCATATCCGCGCATGTTCGCGGAAGGCGGCTTGAGTTCCTTCGCAAATCCAGTGCCTGACCGCACTATCTCTTCTTTCTTTCCATCCTCGCGAATGAGAATGTAGCGATCCTGATTTTGCTCTGCATGTGACTGCCACAGTTCAACTTTGTGGTCTGAGATGCCCCCGTAGAAATCAGGATCTGGAAGGCCGAAGTAGTCGTATTTGTCCATAATCTGGGTGACATCAGGGCGGTTGAAGTTCTTGTAGATCATCTCAACCTTGTCGCGTCCAAACACGATATCTATCCGATCAAGTGGGTTCTTCAGGTTGCTGCCCTGATTGATCCCCGTGAAGTTATCACAGATCACATCACGGATGGTGGTCGTGTTAGGAAAGACGATGGTGGTCCCGTGTGCGCAGCCGCCGTCCAACATACCATTCTCCTCCCTTTCACGGTAGAATACCGCCTTTTCCTCTTCAGTCATGGGGGTGAACTGGATCATGCCGGTATAGACACCAGTAGAGTGTATCTCTCCCCAGGGAACGGTGATGCGCTCATGTTCTCCTCCTGGCACCCGTGTAAAGATGTTGACAGTACTCTTCTCACTCAAGATGGACAGTGCTGGCTTAGCACCAATACCAGATACGCCACGGCTTGTATCAGATACATGATTCTCACGGTGCATCGAGAACATCCTTTTACAGCCGTCACGCGTGATGCCTGCAGCGTTGTCAATGATAGAGCACTGATTGCGCTGCACATCAAAGAGAATGCTATTCGTGAGGGTGGTGCTGTTGATTTTGTCGTGAGAATCCAGTGAGTTTGCTACCAACTCAAGAAGGCATTTGGCAGGCGTGAAGCCACGGCGTCCAAACCCTTTCAGATAGCCCTTCTCGTTAATATCACCTCCGCGTTCCATGCGTGTAGTGGAGTCCATGTGTGCTAGCTCGAGCTGGAATCCAGGCTGTCAATTTTGCAGCAGGGGCTTAAAAAAACTGCAACCAGTCTCCAGACACTATGCAGTGAGTCTGATATACTTCCCTGCAAATCCCTCTCCCTTCCTGTCGCAGCGGTTGATCTTCCCCTCCGTTTCCAGATCGAAGATGGTCTCGTATGCAAGCAGGATGTGGTACTCATCGGCAACCCTCTCGACAAACCTCTGCGACATCATTGGCTTGCCATCCTCCAAAAGGCCCTGTGCGAAGTCCTTTGGAGTGCACTTGGAGGTGTCCTTGAATCCGCAGCGCCGCTTGAACTCGTAGAGGTTTTCCGTCCCCATGGAGCCGTTGCAAGCAGCGCAAATGGGTAAGAGGTTGCTCATGACTGTGCGACCACCGTCGCGCTCGGATACGATATGCCCACAGTGAAAGGAGTGCTGTTGAATCTTGTTGGTTTCACAGCAACAGCAGTTTGCCTGTCCTACGTGGATTCCGAAGATATATTCCCAAAGGAGGTTCCTTACGACCTTAGGGGTTGATTTCTTCTCGTACTTTTCAGGCTTCTTGAGCGCCTTTGGCTCCTTGGGCCTCTTGCGATCCTTCACCTGCTTCACATGCACCGGTGAAGTAGCTCGCTGTGGCCTAGGGCCAGACATAGAACGTGTTTGGGGCGGCATTTGTACCTGCTTGACCGTGGAGCCGCCGGGTCAATTTTTGAAAAGCAGCCTAAACTCCTAGCACAAAGTCTCTATAGAATGTCTGTGAACCAAATACAAACCTCCAAGGAGCTTGATCTACAGGACGGGGGTTCTGAGGCCCAGACGACGATTACACAGGCGGTGGCTAGGGCACTTACAATAGTTGACACATCCCCTTTGACTGAGCAACAGGAGCTCCAGACTCTGCGTCAAATCATCACGACCTGGCGCGAGGTGGAGACGGATGTGTCAACGCTCAATGCCGAGATCCGTGAGAAGAAGAAGCGACAGAAGGCGCTCGAGGAGATGATCCTCCGTATCATGAAGAAGCATAATATCGGTGCACTCGACCTGAAGGGGTCTGGTGGGCGTCTCCTATATCACCGTAAGAACACAAAGGCCGCCCTCAACCCCAAGGTGCTAACGGGTCTTCTGGCAACCCATCTCAAGTCCGAGACGGCAGCGGCGGAGGCGATCAAGTATATTGGAGAGCACCGTGAGTCGCGTGTGCATGAGAAGCTCGTGTACGAGAAGAACTAGTCCGGTGCGGCCAACCGTGTACCTCAAATCTGCCCCCATAAAGAAATGGCATCGACCATCGTGACATTCTTTTTCAATATAAAACTCTTCCCAGACGCTACCGAGCTGGTACGTTCGAAAGAGTTCTATATGGAGAAAGGACGTGTGACGCTGGGATTAGACGCACCAATGATCGTATTTTGCGATGATTCAAGCGTAGACGATATTAAAGCCATTCGCGGTGATAAGCCTACAGAATACGTGGTGAAGTCTATAGTAGAATATGATTTCTTCGAAGATCATGTTGACGTAATACGGAAAAACAGAGTTGGAATCCCCAAATACGTGACGAGTCGTAACACACCTTCCTACAGTCTTTTGACGCTGTTCAAAGTCTATGCGATTTACCAAGCCTTTATCAAAAACCCATTTAAGAGCACACACTTTACATGGATTGATTTTGGTGGAAGTCACATTATGCGGGACATTGAGAAACATGGTCCGAAGATGCTGGCTGAACCGCATCCCAAGATATCACTGTGCTATATTCACTATCGTAGCTCTGCAGAGTTAGCAATGACGGGGCCGTTTGTAAATGGTGGACAATGTGGAATTGGCGCTGGAGCTTTCACGGTAGAGGGGGCATATGCAGGAAGATTCTATCATGGATGTATGTCTATCTTTCATGAAATGTTGTCAAAGGGCAAATTCCATGCAGAAGAACAGGTTCTAACGTGCTTTTACGATAGATATCCTGATCTCTGTACACTGTATTATGGTGACTATTACTCCCTCGTCTCGAACTACAGTGGCGTTCATGGGGATTTTAAGTGTATTTGGACCAACTTCATAAGGGAGGCACGTAACAAGGGTCGTGTCGATCTTGCAAAGGCGGCGACAAAGGCGGTGATGGATTCCGTGGAAAAAGGATTGATAAAGTTATCAGATGCTGAAATAGCGAATCTGAAATGTATCTAAGCCATTAACTTGACCCAGGCCTTGATGATCTTTTTGGCCTCGTCGATATTGTTACAGCGGATGATGCGCTGCTTCAAAGAGTCCTTGTCTGCTTCACGACCACCGCCGTTCAGATGGTGTTGGAGGCGACCACCGTAGCGGATATACAGGACACTGTCTTTCAGCTCGATGCTGATGCCCCAGGAGTCTATCTTTTGCTCGGGGGTTAACTCTAGTTCTTCCTCGCTCTCGGAGTCGAGGTCTATAATGTCAACCTCCGTGATGGGTACGGGCTTATCATCTATAGGAGCAGGAACAGGAACAGGAACAGGAACAGGGGCAGGAGGTTCAGGGGCAGGAGGGGGAGGTTCGGGCGAAGGCGTTGAGCTCCGTGAAGTTGGCAAGGGGGTCGGTATCAAGGGCTCCTTCTGGATCTCCAGATACGAGCCTTTGAAGATCTTGAAGATCTCATCGTTCTCGTAGAAGCTCACCTTGGTCGTGCAGGGAGAAGGCATGAGCTCGAACTTTGAAGGGTCATCAGGTACAAAGTTCACGAACTCAATCCACCCATTGAAATGGTTGTGATTCTCTCTGCCATGCAGTTTGGCCACGGGGATGGCCTCAATCATGCGCCCAGAGACGGAGATGTGGACACGTGAACACTTCATGTTCTTTTCACCGTAAGTGGGGAACATCTGCTTGAGCTTGTAGGGTTGGCGCCCATCCACCGTGATTCTGTAGGCCTTGTAGGTCCAAGAACCACCGTGCATCTTCACCACCTTGTTGCGAACGAGGCGCATGTTCCCAGAGGCCACCTCGGCATCCACACGCCACTGGAAACTGTGCCACCCACTTATCCTACTGTTGAGGTTGACTTCCTGGGCGTTGTCCTCCACGTTAATGACAAACTCAGTGCGCTGGATGATCTCCTCCGAGTAGCGGGTCTGGATAATCTCCTTCAGCGCCTGGGCCAGGGTACTGATCTCACCAAAGGCACCGAGGATGGAAATGTCAAACTCCATACCCCACTGTGTACCAGACGGCATCAACATGGTATCCTTCCCGTCGCCCTCCACCTCTGTATGCTGCGTGTCAGTGCCGAGAAAGGGTCCCTGGATGCGGATGAGATCACGATTGCGCTTCCTATAGAAGATCCACCAGTTCGCGGATTCATAGTCCTTCTCCCACTTTGTCATGCACTTCTTCATGCCGTGGCCGTTGCGGTGCATGGTATCCGTGGATTTCGCCGCGGCCCACTTCAAGAAGCGCGAGACATTCTTCATCCCGCATCCATTGTCGTCAACCCGCACAATCCCCTTTCCAGTGTCTGGATCAAGTGCAATGTTGATTTCCACGCGAGTAGCCTCTCCCTGTCCTACTGAGCCGTCAAAGATCTCAGGAATCGTGAGAAGTGCCTCGGGGTAGTCAGACGTATAAGGGACGGCCTCGTATGCGGAAGCACGCCAGAGCGCAGCGCATTCATCTCGGTTTGACATGGTTGTAAAAAAGTTGTAGGTTGTGCGTTAACTCAATTTTTCCACGAAAAACTCCCCGACCCTAGTAGAATGTCTCTGATTGCTGCTGCATCCAAAGCCACTGTTGAGGGCTTCGTGGGAATGAACTCATCCGAGCACCGCCGTGACACCTATGTGGACTTTCTGTCGATAGTTCTTGCCTTCGTTATTGCACTTGTCATTCTCGCCTTTATCGGTAAGTATCTGTGGAACAATGTGATCGTCGATCTCTTTAGTTTCGCCAAGCCTGCTCGCAGCTTCTGGCAGATTATTGGGCTGATGTTCTTCATCTCTCTTGTGCGGCCATAGACGCGGCGTGAAAAACCGACTAAGATTCGAGTGGAATCCACCCGGACCTTACGTGGCTTTCGCCGCCTTCTTGGCGGCCTTTGCGGCTTCCTTTTGGGCTTTCTCTTCATCGAGGGATGGGAGACCTGCTTCGGCTCGCCGTTTGTTTTCCGCGGCTTTCTTGGCCATGTGGTAGGCCCAGAACTCGGGTGTTCCGTAGGAGGGTATGACGGTGGGAACTTCTTCTTCGAGCTTGGCGCGGGCCTCTTCGATGCGTTTCTCCTCGCTGCGATCAATCGCGGCCATGAGTTCACCGATGCCGATCTCGTTTTCAGGCACAGGAGAGCCGAGGGCGGCGTACCAATCCCGTATGGCGTCGTCGACTTGTTCAGCGATTGTGACGGGTACGTGTATGGTTGAATATGCGGGTGCACTGATTCGGATGTTGCTCAGACGTCTAGAGAGATTCACCTCGATTTCACTTTCACTTGGGACATTCACCTCGATCTCGGTTTTTCCGTCGAAGTACTCTGGGTCACATTGGAGGGTGCGGCGCTGCATTTTTGGATACGAGTCGAATAGCATCGACTTGTACTCAATTTTAACTTTGCCCTTAACGGTTAATAATATCCCGTATATGGCGTCAGATTCACATTACCTGGGGGTTCGATGCCACCGACCATACGGGGCTGGGGTTGTCCAGCGATAATCGCCTCGCCAGAGTTACAGCAGACACCTAACGCAATATCCGTGATATCGGCCATTGCGTCTCCAAAGAGTTGGAGTGCCTCCTGCTCCTCGGCATCCGTCAGATTCTCAGATGTACAGAGGCGCTTGATCAGGAAGGTTCCACGAGATCCCCACTTATCAAGGCTGAGTGAGAGATCGCGCTGGGGAATGGTCCTAGCAAAGCACCGGGCGGTTGTTTCTGCGACGGGTTCGAGATCGTGGGCAGTGGCGAACTTCTGGTAGCGAGTTGCTTGGACCACGCCCGCGACACCAGTGAGATCGCGCTTGAAGCAGGAGATCTTGCTGAGGATGGCCTCTAGTTCGCGGAGATCGTCGGATCCCTCCTCGGTGGTTGATGCCCTATTGAGTAGACTATATAGAGCAGCTGCATCCTTGGATGCATTCATACAATCGGGAACACCTGCGCCCTTTGCTGGACCGGCAAAGCCTTCATAGGGTTGCGTCTTAGAGTAGCTCACCCAGAAATAGCCGATAACAGTTATAAGAATAGTTACGAAGATCGCCAACAGGGCCAATGAAAAAATGGAACTCGATTTGGATTCCATGCCTCTCTCTATCAGTGTCTGCTAAGTTCTGTAAGCTTCACTGCGCCGTTGGCGGCGTTCAAGACATCCCTACAGAGTTTCCCCTTGAACTCAGCCTTATCGCGCATCAACGAGTCGATGTTCGTGTTCTCCTCTGTGCTCTCGGCCTTGAGGAGAAGATGATACACGATGACCTGTTTCGTCTGCCCAATCCGGACAGCACGCCCTACAGCCTGTTCCATGAGTGCCTGCGTCCACCAAGGGCCAGTGAAGATGATGTGGTCAAAGTGCTGCAAGTTCAGACCGGTACCACCAGACTGAAGTTGCACCAGAAGTACCTCCTGTTTGCCCTCCATGATTGGGCGATGTGTCTTATCGAGCACCTCCTCTTTTTGGGAAGCGCTAAGACCACCGTGGTATTGCTGGACGAGTTCCACGACTGACTCGCCACGTAACATGCTGTTGAGCATCTCCATCTCGTCCCTGAAGTGACAGAAGACGATCCACTTGTGGGATTCCGTGGCGTCTCTTACGAGAGTCTGGATGGCCTCGAACTTGGTGCTGATCTCCGTCCAGTCGGGTAGAGTCCAATAGGATTTGAGTCGCTTCTTACAGGCCTCGTTGTAGATCTGGGGATGGAGGCTGACCTGGCGAAGACGCATGATAAGCTTCAGACGCTCAAGCACGGCTCCGAGGCCACCACCGAGCTTGTTGAGGCGTCTGGCGATGATGTCGGCCTTATCCTTGTAGAACTGCTCCTCCGCTGCACTACGGAAGTCGAGCTTCTGGACCTTGTGGATGGGCTTCTTGGGGGCGTCGGGCATACAACTACGGAGTTGTTCCATTGTCCGGGCCATCACGTACTTCTTGATGAGAGGGGTCAACTCTTCAAGATTGTCGGTTCCAGGGATATTCTTTACACCTACGAGCTCCAGAAGTATCCGCAGATCTCGCACCTTGTTCACGACAGGTGTACCAGTTAGGAACCACCTCCGCTTGGCCTTTATGCGAAGAGCCAGTTCAGTCCCGGTATTCTTGCCGGCGATGCGGTGGGCCTCGTCGTAGATGAGACGGTCCCACTCGAAATCCATCAGCAACGAAGGCCTCCTGGCGGCTGCCTCGTAGCCGATACAGTAGACGATGGGTGCACCCTTGACGACGGCCCCCTCGCTCTTCCAGTTGGGGGATGGGACTTGGACGTTCATCTCCGATTTCCAGATGACCTTCTTCCACTGCTCCAGGACGGCCACGGGAGCAACAAGAAGATTGCTGAGGCCCTCACCGCTCTTGATAAGCGCCACCATTTGGATGGTCTTGCCCAGGCCCATCTCGTCGCACAGGATACCGCCGCACACCCCTTGGATGCCACCTCTTTCTCGCCGCAACATCCAAGTTACACCGGTCTCTTGGTGTGGCTTGAAGGCGAAATCGGCCCAAAGTGTTCTGACTTGCTGTGACATGCTGTAAAAAATGAGAGGCCTTAGGCCTGTTTCAATTTTAAACTGGCACCACCGTTCCCCATTCTGGGTAATGGCCTACAGGATCTGGCTGACCGTTGCCGGTTGATGATGGGAAAGTGGCCCAGACCGCACCGTTCTGGTGGGCGAACCAGGCTCCCCACCAGCTAAAGGTAGAGTTGGCGCAAATGGTCCCACCTAGGCACAGAGACATCTCATAGAGTGAGTCGACATCCGAACTGGTTACTGCCATTGCAGCTCTGAGTCCCCGCTGGCTAAGTATGGTCGTGAAGAGATTGCGACATATATCTGGTTCATCGCTGAATATGATAACTCTGGAACCCGTGGGGACGCGCTCCAAGCATACTCGGTAGTAGCTGGAAAGATCTACCTGATGGTGGGGCAGGACCCTATAGTCGCCGAGGCGAATATGAAGCGCGTAGGTCTGGCGGCGTTGTTCCATCGTAGTTAGTCCTGCAAGACTCTGTATTATCTCCTGGGCTCGACCAACTGCAGAGTCCCAATCTGGCTTGATCTCTTTTGGGAAGTACTTGGGGCTTTGTCTATAACCGCTGGTCAGAACATTGGCGTCTGGCTCGGCGTCAAAGGGTGTGTACTCGTAACACCAATGACGAGGCTCTCCATATTCTACTACAGGAGTGACTTCGTGTGTGATTCTTACGTGAGGAAACATGCGGAAGATGGCCCCAATCGACCCATGATTCGTGGACTCACATGCGGGCGAGTAGAAGACGATCTCTCGATCCCACTTCTCGGCGGCTCCTGCAGCGGCGGCATACTGGAACAGGCGATTGCCGAGGCCTCCTGTTAACTTTGGAGCGACCCACATAAGAGTACAGAGGCTTCACGCTTTAACCAGCAAAATTGAGCCGGCGTGGGGCAAGGGCCTGCCCTCACACCCTAGGAAATGCAAGGTAAACAGTTCCCCAAGTCTTTCAGTTGCTACAGACCATACAACCATAAGGTCTATGGAAGTATCTGTATCAGCCCGTTGAATACCATTATGATGGTGAAAGGGAAGAAGACAGGGAAGTGGTCATTCCCAAAGGGGCATAGAAATCGGTCAGAGAGTTACTTGGAATGTGCTATCCGTGAGACAAGAGAGGAGACGGGGATCGATTTGTTTGATAGGAGACCGGTCGCATATCATCGTCTATCGGTCGGCGAGTACTTCTTCTTTGAGGTCGAGGAAGAGTTTAAGGCAGTTGTCGAGGATACACAAGAGGTTTCTGAAGCGCGCTGGGTAGCTCTTGATGAGATACAGCATCTGGAGTGTAACGTAGATGTGAACAACTTCCTGGATCGCTTGGATAGGCACATGCGGCGGCCATCGTTCAACTTTAGTCACTCGAAGCCCGATTTGTTCGAGAGAGTATCGCAGTAGAAAAGGTATGAGCGTCTTAGCTTCTGACTAATCCTTTTTTAGACTGCAAACCGGTACTTTATACCCTAAAATCTGTGCTTTTTAATTCTTTTCTCCAATCGAACCTTTTACCAGATTTCAACCTTTCATATACAGATATAAGAGTTTTAATACAATTCTCACTAAACATGTTCTTATAATCCTCTAAGACAAACATAAGTCCCTTTGATTCATAGTCTTTGCAAATACCCCTTCTAACTTCCCAGCCTAGGAAACAACTGTTTCCATCTCCATCCGTGGCACTATCATTTCTGTATTTATAATGTCCATCATCATTACAGAAATCACAGTGCCATTTCTTTGGGGTTAAATCCCCACATAGAGCACAATTTAGGCGTTTCTTATACCAAAGATGCATTTCAAGACATTTACTATGATAAATGTGCCCACATGACATCTTCAAATAACGCCAATCAGCACGTTCTTCCATACATGATGCTCTACACTCATGAACACCAGGTTCCTTAAAAGTCTCTACGTCTTGATGCCATGCGTTATCAGTCCATGCGTATAACTGAGCTTCCAATAATATTCCTGGATCATAATTTGTAAAGTCCATGATAGGGGGTTGAGTGTATTCCAGTGGTAAAGTCACACAAGTCAATTTTTAACGAAAGTGCCGGTTTGAAATGTTAGTTTGTCTAACAGTCCACCTCACAGGTGCTCTCTTTGCGCATAGGGATGCTGATCCTCAGGAGAGAAGTATCTGGGGAGGCCTCACGAACTGCTTCAGAGTGAGCTGCCGAGACAATAAGGTCGAGGTTAGCCAGATGCCGATATCTGATCCAGAGTATGTCGGTCTGCGAGCGGAGGGCGTCGTAGGCATTATCTGGGTGTAAACGCTTGAGGTAGGGCAGCATGGCATGCCTGAACTCGTACTCACTACAGATCTGGGCGGGCTTTTCTCCCGTGGCCTGTAGCTCCTTCAGGACATCGATGCAGCTGACGAGGATCTTGTCGGCCAGAGGCTTGTAGCTGACAGTCTTGGCGATCTCGATTGCCTTGATGACTTCGCCTACGATAGAGAGTGACATGGTGGGGTAGTTGCTTGTACCTTGGTCGAACGGGTGCAATTTTTTAAGGCACATACCCTACGTGCCTTCTGGTGGGTATGTAGGCCAAGGCACATAGCCTCTGGTGGGTATGTAGGCCAAGGCACATACCCTAGCAAAAAAGGGTCCCCCTCTGGGGGCACCCGTAGATGTAGTAGTTGTTTTTGCGCCTAGTCGCGAGTGGTCAGGTCCTCGAAGTCTGCTGGCTCTGGGGCAGACTCGTCGAGCACCTTGCCGTTCCAGCGGCCAACCCAGATGCCGTCAGTGGTCAGAACATCGCCGCGCTCGTTCTTGATGTACTCCTCGCCGTCGTGCGTCCAGGGATCCAGAAAGAGGTCGACCTCCTTCTTGGGCTTGGGGGCGATCTTGGCCTTCTTGGGGGTAGGGGCGACTATGGTCCGGGGCTCAGGAGGGGCAGATACCTCTGGCTCAAGGTCCTCGATTTCATCAGCGACAGTTGCAGCTGCGACAGTTGCAGCTGCGGCCTCTGCCTTCTTGGCCTTTGTCGCCGCACGCTTCTCTGCCGCCGCCTTTTTGACCTCCTCGCTCTGAGGCTTCTTGACCTTGGCTTCCACCTTCTCGTCCGCCACAGGCTCCTTCTTCTCTGCCGAGCCAGTGGAGCTAGTCTTGTTCTTCCCCGCCAGGGCCTGCTTGCTCACCTCTGGGGGTGTATAGCTCTCCCACTCAGCGAGGATGTCCTCCTCTGACCACTCTTTCTTCTGGGCCCAGAGGTGTCCTGCGAACTGAGTGATAGTGCCAACAGAGAGCTTCGTCTCAGTGCCCTCGATTGCTCTGCGGACAAGAGGGCCCACCACCTTTGAAGAGAAGATGATGTAGGCAGAGGGCGCCCTCTTTTCCTTTGGCTCAGACTCGTCACCAGAGCCCTCTGCCTTGGCCTTCTTAGCACGGGGCTTCTTGGCAGAGGGCTCTGACGCAGTCTTCTGGAGCTCTGCCCTCAGCCCGCTTATCTCTGCCTTCAGGCCACTCATCTCTGCCTTCATGCCGCTCAGCTCTGCCTTCACGCCGCTCAGCTCTGCCTCAATCAACTGGTTCTTTGTAACGCTCTGGTTGGAAGACATGTTGCTTGTACTCTGGATGCTTGAGTATGTACCATGCTCTGGGGTAAAACAGGCCTTTCAATTTTATCCCAAAATTGATCCGACCGGAAAAGATGGGGGTCCCCAGAGCCTCTGACCACCTCTTTTTTCAGAGGCATTCAATTTTGGGATAAAATTGAACCACCTGCCAGAACCTACCAGAGCTTACACCCTTATAGCAATCTACGATGTCTATAAGCTTTGCAGGCCATATGTCTGACGCAGAGGTTAACATCTCTACCGCTGGCTTCTCTACTAGACTCTGGATTCCAGAGTTTGGCTGGGAGGAGTCAGAGGCAGAGGCATCAGAGCAGCCCCACCCCCCTCAGATGCTTGCCGCTCTACAGTGCTTTATTGCCTTCTTCGCGAAGCCAACTCAGAAGGTCTGGGTTCACCTTGCTGCAGAGATGCAGGCCGGTAAGACCGGTGTTGTGACTGCTCTGGTGCGCCTTGTGCTGAGTAACGTGCCCCTCTTGGGCATTCGCCCCACTCGCATCTTCGTTCTGACTGGAATGGGAGACAATGCCTGGAAGAAGCAGACTCGCAACCGTCTGCCTCAGGGTGTGCGCATGAATGTGCATCACAGTGGGGGTCTGGCCAAGGTGGCAAGGACTTTGCGTGGGATGGCCGTGGCTGGAGAACTGTCCAACGTCTTGATCATTCTCGACGAGAGCCATCTGGCTGCTGGCCTGAACAACCGCCCCAACATGGTCTATGACGAGCTCAGGCGGCTCTGCCCTGAGGACAAATGGCAGGAGAACAACATCCGCATTCTGACCATTAGCGCCACAGACCCCGCCAAGGTGCTCATGGTCCAGGAGGGAGTAGAGAACCAGGTAGTCCGCCTTCAGACTACAGAGACCTACCAGAGTGTGGAGTCCCTGCACACTTCTCAGCGTATCCGCTACGCAGAGAAGTTTGGCCACCTCGACAGCAATGAGGCCATCGCGGAGATAAAGCGCTGTGTGACAGAGGAGTTTGCGAGTGCTCCTCTCTACCACATTGTTCGGGCCAGGACACGTGGTGGTAAGCAGGAGGAGGCTATGGCCAAGCTGCGAGAGGCCTTCCCTGGGGCAGATGTGCGAAAGTTCGACTCTGAGGAGAAACTTTCCGCTGCTGAGGAGGAAAACTGCAGCCTCTCAGAGATGGACGACATCAACGAGATACTGCAGAACCCCCCAGAGGTTCCCACCTTTATCGTGCTCAAGAACATGTTCTACGCTGGCAAGACCTTTGATGACACCCACGTGGGGATCCTGTTTGACCGCCTGGGGAACAAGGACGACACCAACCTCCAGTCCCTTCTGGGCCGCGCCTGTGGCTATGGGAAGAGCAAGCGGACGATTGTCTACACGAGCCAGAAGACAGTCGATAACTACATCAGCTTCTGGCGTGAGCTCTGCTCCAATCCCCGCTGGACTCCCACGCTGGAGGGGATCCCTGTGAGCCAGGTGGACAAGAAGATGACTGGCGTCCGTGTGCATGAGGCTGGGGGGGCGGTCCACGTGACAGTGGCCCGTAACACAGTTGGCCCATCTGGGGGTGGAGGCGGCGGCTATGTGCCCCCTGCCACGAGCCACCAGAACTGCGAGGTAACCTTGGAGGAGTTTCCCTCTATGGCTGCTCTGAATAGCCGCTGGAGTGAGATCTGTGGGAAGGACGAGAAGCTCCGCACGCCAAACAAAAACAGGGAGACTGGGGAGTACATCTGCTCCCTGGGTAAGAAGAGCGAAAAACAGACGGCGTCTGAGATCCGCGCCTTTGCCCAGGGGACTGCCAAGGGTTGGGGCTCAGGTCTCACGAACGCAGCCATAGGAGAGTATGTCTCGCGCGTCTATGCGGGCTATGATGGCGGGTCTGCTATCTTCTTCCTACGGTGGACGAAGAAGGCATAAGAGGATGAAGGGAGAGGCTCTACGTAGCGCCCTTCGAAAAAAATTGAAAGGGCCTCCTCCCCTTTTTTTTAGTACCCACCCACACCACAAACAACAAGATGCCCAAAGGTAAGAGCAAGTCAGCTTCTACACAGCGTCAGAACGTTGCCGCAATCCAGAGAGCCAGTTCCGGCGAGTCAGGCCTGACCTTCTTCAGCGTCCAGGCCTCGAGAGGGAATGGCTACTTCTCTCTGAGGCGCGCAGATGGGAGAGAGATCCTTGGTACTCCCAGGGGCCTCTTCAGCAAGGGCCGCATGTGTATCTCTGTTGGGCAGATAGTGATTGCGGAGGGCGTGCCTGAGGAGGCAGCCAAAATCAAGAGCATGCCGTATGAGATCATTGGAGTCATACAGGAGAGGTCAGAGGCGGTGGACCTGATGCGCAGCGGGAAGATGCCCAAGGAGGTCTACAAGTCGGCTGTCACGGCGGGTGCTCTGTCAACGATCATTGATGATGACGATCTGGACATCTTCGACCGGTCCGAGGAAGTCGAGGAGGGAGAGGAGCCAGTAAAGGAGAAGGTAAAGGGCGGCAAAGTGGAGCGCCAGGACGACATCGACCTCTCAGAGCTATAAGCGAAGCGAGTAAGTGAGACAAAAAACAACTACTGTGACGGCCCCCTTCTGTCACCCCTTTTTCCACTGCACCCTACAGAATGCCTCAGTGGATCAAGCGGATGCTCTTTTTTGCGTACATCCTCGACTGAAGATCGCCTGTGCCCTTTGTATATGGACGTGCAGTTAGACGCCAACGAGCTGAGGGAGCTCTTCGGCGAGCTCAAGCAGAAGCTGGTCAATCTCTACGCCACCCAGGCCCCTAAGAAGGACATCGACCGAGTCATGGAGACGGTGATAAAGCTGGAGCTGTACATGAACGCCGATTTCAGGGCGCTGTGGCTCTGGGAGAGGAAGTTGGCCAAGAACCAGGGAGAGGTAACTCCACCAAAACCAACAACCCAACCAACTCAGGACAACGAAGACAGAGGCCTGACCTATTTCTTCTGATTAAAATTGGGCCTTAAAACCAGGTGACAATCACACATGAGCGAGACGCTTATCATACGAGACATCACTCACGACTACCGTATCTGGGGACCGCATCAAACCCCCAGCAGTTTGGGCCAGAGCTTGATAATCCTCGACTGGGATGACACTCTCCAGCCCACCAGCTGGATGGTGACCAAGCGTCTCCTCTCCAGTTCTGGAGCAATCCTATCGACCGGCACCTTAGAGGTGTTCGATAAGATCTGTACGTCCATCATAGTCCTACTGGAGTTTGCCCGCACTCTCGGTCGCGTCATGATCATCACTAACTCTGGGGACAAATGGGTCGAGGACTGCGTAGAAAAGTTCATGCCCAGTCTCAAGCCCCATCTGAACGGCGTAGACATCCTATCGGCTCGGCACTTCTATGAGCAGTTCTATATAACCAGACCAGAGATGTGGAAAGTCAAAGCCTTCAAGATGCAGGTCTATTCCACCTTTGGTGCAAGTACCTCTGTTCAACGCAACGTGATCAGTATCGGCGACGGACTCCATGAGAGGATGGCTCTCATCTCTATAAAGGGGATCAATACCTACGCCAAGAGTGTAAAGTTAGTACCTTCACCTACCCCCGCGATGCTGATAAAGCAGATTGACTTCATAGGCAACTTCTTGAAGGGGATCGTGACCCATAAGGGGGATCTTGATCTTGCCATAGACACTCTGCCGAATCTGAAAGAGAACATCAGCCCTGTTGAACCGTCTGGGAATCCAGCGGAGGCTAAAGTATTCTAAGAGATTAACATGACTATATATGGCCGCGTAATACTCGGCTATATATTGTTTGGGAGGCACCTCTTTTTTGATAAGACTCCATATGACACCGAGATTGTTGTTTTCGAGTTCTACACAGCTCTCCCCCCGCTTAACAGCGTACTGAATCCCATCGAGCACGGAGCACCATTCTGACTCTGTAGAGTGGTTATGCGTGTCATATGTCTTATAGAGGCTGTACTCGTTACCGAGGTGCGTGGTCAAGATAACCGCGGTCCTCGAAAGATAGTACTTGGATCCGAAGGAACCATGTGTCTGTACTAGGGCGGTATGTGGTGGTCGAACCAGACCCTTAAGGACACTAAAGGCAGCGGGGCGCATCTATAGAGGTTCTATAAGCCTCTTTAAAGTACCCCAGTTCAAAATTGAATTCCTTGGCCTTCACCCCTTTTTTACCCAATCATGTCATTCAACGTACAACCCGAAGGAGCACAGCTGATCATCTCAGGCCGCGGCACCTTTGACGCGAAGGATGCGATCAAGGCTGCAGGAGGCAAGTGGGATCCAGAGAACAAGGCGTGGAAGCTCGCGAAGGAATCTGCAACGCCAGAACTTCTGAAGCTCTTTGGTGCCTGCTGTGCCGAGTGTACAGTATATGGCCAAGGCCTCACGAGCTGTAAGCCACATGCACGTGACGGCGTGACCTTCAGAGTGAAAGGCAGATACTACACCGGCGACTAAAAATTGAACTTCGGCGGCAGCCCCGCCCTTTTTCACCAACATGTCGCGCGCATTCCCTTTCACAACTGTCGAGAACCAATGGTGCTGTGGGATGCCCAACTGTAAAAAGCAGATCGATGTCCTGAAAAAGAGCCTGATCGTGTATCACAAGAACACGCACTTTCCCAAATACGTCTGTGAGCATTGCGATCAGGCCTTTCCCCAAAAGAGCCGCCTAGAGGTCCACATTCGTACTACGCATACGTATGAGAAGCCCTATAAATGTACCGGCTGTGAGAAGGCCTTTCCGCAGCTCTCAAACCTGAACGACCACTTCAAAAAGTTCCATCTAGTTAATCAAGGTAACACCACGCCCGTACCAAGGGAAGATCCAAGGTCGCAACTCACCGGGGTCGCCACCAGTTAGATCAGCCACTTCGCGTCGTACCATCTTAGGATAAACGTTGGTGTAGAAGTTGTAGTCCTCTTCGGTAGGGACATGGGATGTCTGTAGCTGGACCATCGTCCCAGGAGAAGTACCAAACCCCTCTATCTTAGACGAGTTCGCAAGAAATCCAAGAAGGATGATACCAAATATTGCTAATAGAAAGGCCAGCAGAAATCTCCGCATTCTAGACAGAACGCGGGTTTTTTAGGTCTAAGGTTGAATCTATCCTGTAGAGTAAGATGACGAACG
>Ga0209550_10001225_pt1 | contig 24749 bp, 22 predicted proteins | sample LauGreSuBDMM15SN_2_FD_187567 | JGI IMG/M metagenome (GOLD analysis project Ga0209550, IMG submission 187567) | Freshwater lake microbial communities from Lake Michigan, USA - Su13.BD.MM15.SN (SPAdes) (version 5) | ecosystem: Environmental > Aquatic > Freshwater > Lake | place: Lake Michigan... | reverse complement strand
CATTTCTGTAATACGAAATCGAAAATCTAGCAATCTGAATATTCGACGATGAACTCTTTTTTTTAAACAATCAGGTATTTAAAATATTCCTTAAAATCTTCTAAGGTAGCTATCAATAGATCTGTCTTTCAATTTTTTTGCAATTGTTCATTTGTGATGGGTAAAGAATTCTTGTATGACACAATGGTTCTCTGCAAGTACTTTCTTATTTTTAATAAATCTTGAAATTCTTTTTGGAAAGGGAAAATTCGATTGGAATTTTGAATTATTTTTTTGTATTAAAATAAATCCTTATTTTTCTCTTACCACTTATCAAAAATAGCTCGAGATACTTTTTGTGTTACGAGAAAATAATTCTTTATTTCTTTGAATGAGTCATTATCAATTCTGGCTTTGTTTAGGTTTAAGAAGTTTTGTATCTCTATATTGGAGATTGTTTTAGGAGATGTATTCGGATAGGTAGATTGTAAATTTTCCACACTTTTGGGGTGTTTAGGGTATAGTTTTGTAGTACTTTAGTAAATCAGAAAAGCCCCCGCAGTAGGGATGGTAGGGATTTAGTCTGCAATCTGTATCGCAGACCGAAGCGATAGCGGAGTCCCGAACAGCCCGACCTGACGTACTACGGATATGTATTTATATCAATAGTAAATTTATGTTTACTTTTGATCGTCAGGGACTGGCCGAATGTTTATGGAATATCGTTTAGGGATGGCTATAGGTATATCGCCCCCTCGATACGGGATGAGAAGATATCCCTACTCGGGGACCATGCTTTTAGGTATATCGCCTACTCGGGGATCGTATTTGTTTTTTTAATTAGAAGGAAGGTTGACCCCAAGCATTGGACAGTCTTAGTCTTTTAGTTTTTAGAATAAAACATAAAGACTAAAGCTATGCAAATGCAAAGTATTGAGATTGTGATGGATTTTTTTTTGGTTTGGATTTTACTTTTTACTGGATTTTGTTTCTGCAAGGTTTCGAGGATTGGATTTGTAATACTGAATAGATAGGATGACTCCAATGTATTTAGAGTAGTAAAGAATGGTCTTTTCTTGTGCTCTTTCTCCAGAAGTATTATACTGAGGACTAATTGACCATTTACTTTTCGTAACACAGAGAAGTCTTCGTTTGGTTTGGGTTGGAAATAGTGGGATGGTAGGTATTGTTTCATTTTATAACTACTAAAATCATTGAGGTATTTACTCCTATCATTTGTACGAGAATCTTCTTCTAATCTTATATCCATAAGTTTTTCGTCAGTATAGACCCGAGATACAATCCCTGAATTTGAATTTAAAATTGTGCTCAAGAGAGAGGGGTAAATACCACTGACCATAAATCTAGAAGGGCTAGGAACCAAATCTAGTCGTTGGGAAGGAATCTTAAATTTATAGATAATCTCTATTTCAGATGATTTTTTTTGGAGTTCACTCTGAAATTTTTGGATACAATTCCAAATTTGTAAAATATCATCCCCAAAAAAATCGACTTCCAGGATTTCCCCCTCGCGAAAGGATTCAGAAGGAAGATAAAAATATCCAGGTGAGCCCAATCCAGAAATGGTTCTCATATAACTTTTATCTGGAAGATTCCCATTTTTTAGTTGCAAATAAAATTTTGACCTCTCATTGAGAATCTTAACGTATACATTCTCAAAATAATTAGATTGGATGAGATTCATTTCCACTTTTCGGGAGAGAATATTTGTAGTACTCATTGGGGTGCCTGTGGGAAGATCTAAATTTCCAATCAATACATCCCCATGCAAACTAGGTAAAATGATGGGAGGTAGTCCAGGAAAGAAAAAATAAACAATAGAAACATTCATTAGCACGAAACATAACAAAATATTTTTTAGATTGTACTTTGAATTCCAAGTTGCTGAAATCCAATTGTGTAAAGGTTTTAAGATAGATCCAAGCTTTTTTATAAATTGAATTTGCTTATACAATTTAAAAATAAAATACCGAACCAAAAGAGATTTTATAGGGGAACGATTTTCCTTAAATGTAAAAAAAATCCAAAATAAGTTGATAAATAAAAAAGCACAATATATGGAGGAAAGATATAATTCTTTGTACTCAATTAGTAAAAGTATTACAATTAGATAGATACTAAAAAATAAAAGAGTCCATTTTAGATGAGGAGACTTATCTTTACTCGTTGGATTAGAGATGGATAGGATAAAAAAAGAAAATCCTATCCCATAAATAATTGCTAAATCTATATATTTGTATATTATCACTACAACTAAAAAAGAGAAAAATGAACTCATAAAAATTGACAGAATATTTTTGGATGATTTATCTTGGTTGAATGCCACTAGTAAATACAGTATAAAAGGAAATATGAAATAGTTTAAATTATGTAGGAAAATAGATGAAATATTTTGAAATGAATGGTAGATGGTTTGAATCTCTAAATTGTTTGGTAGATGTAAAAATAGAAGTCCTAAGTAAAAATATAAACTCGAAGTGATAGAATCTAGGTGAATGGTAACTCCTAGAGATTCTTCACCATTCAATCTATGCAGAGTACTTTTTGACTTATTTTCTTTGTAAGCTTTCATAAAATCTTGAAAAAAAAGTTTTCCTTTCTGTACCACAAATCCCAAATTCAGGAAGGATGGAGTAAGAATAGTAATTGGATTAACTATTTTTTGATTGCTTTCTGAAGGAGAAACTTCTAGATACCTCGATACATTTGTCATGAAATCAGGAGGAGAGATATTTGCATTTGTAATCTTTTTGCGATCATATTGGATTTTGGTTTCTAAATGACTTTCTCCAAAAAGGGAAATATGTCGTACACCCCATAGTGTTTTTAATTTTGGAATGACTTCTTTTTTTAGGAATAGAATTTGGTCATCTTTGGAAAGAGATTCTATGTTTAACCTAAATATCATATCAGGCTCTTCCTCCGGAAATAGGGAATTGAGATGAATTTTTGGATACTCTGGAGGAAATTGTTTTTGTAGTTCACTGAGTTCTCTGTGGAGATAAAAATATAGATTTTTGTGATTTGCATTTTCTTTGAACTTTATCTGGATACGAAGATACCCATATTCAATATGTGTTTCCGAGCCTTCAATGCCATCTAATTTGCTCAAAATAGTTTCTATAGGTTGTGCCACCTTTTGTTCTAAAACAGCCTGGGCTCCCGAAGGAAAAATCCATTCTATTTTCACACCCTTTGGGAGTGATTCAGGAATGCTCCTCAAGGAATATCTTGAACTTGAAAATAGAAATACAATCACTATTAAAAACTGAAGTATAAAAAGTCTTTTTTTAGAAATCTGGGTTTTGTCTGTAATACGATGGAGATTTTTAGGAAATTTGGGTGTTTGGACAAACAATTGGTAAATTGGTTTGGCTAAGTAGGTAAAGTAAATAAACAATCCTATAAGGCCGCTCAATACTGAAAGTGCAATTGTAGATTGGAATTGCTTGGTTCCAAATACAATGAGTAAAGAAACCATTCCCAAAAGAGTAGTAAAAAGATTTATAATTACTATTTTATAAATAGATTTTAAGCTCTCGGATTTTTTTTCTATAAAAAGGATGATGGAATCAACCGAGATACCTGATAGAAAAAGGATTCCCAAAAAAGATCCTGAATTTAATGAAGCTCCAGATAAATAGAGTCCTATAAATGCAAATGAGTCCACAAAAACTAGAGTGGAGAGTATAAATATACTTTTAGAAAAAGATTCATAAGCAAAAAATAATAGAATGAATAAATATAATATTGAATAATATAAAGAATATACCAATTCACCTATAATTTTTTCAGAATCATTGTCATGAATTTCTTCGAGATTCCCACTTTTAAAGTAATTCTCTAAGGCTTTTCGTACCTCTGATTCATTATCCTTGGAAACTTGCAAATATATGGGATAGTATCTTCTTCCATTTTTGGAATAAATAGAAGGCTCAATTGATTCCAAACTCTTTTGGAAATATTCCCTAGCGGGTATACCTCGCCAAATCAAAGACTCTGACTTTTCTTTCTCAATCTGTTTGTCTAAATTGATGACCTGCTTAGATCCTGTTTTTTCATCAAAATACGATATCTGAAAAGAGGAAAGGTCTGTATAGGAGTCATTGAACTCACCCGTCTGTAACGAAGAGATAAAAAAACGTTCTGATTTTGGGCTATATATTTCAAGTGAATTTATAGCCCCAGAATGTATTTGTAGTACTTTTTTAGATTCTTTAAAACTTTCTAATTTTTTTTGAATTTGTTTTACATCTTCTTCTTTGTAAATTAGAAGCTGAAGTGACATAGACTGGGTATCATCCGTAAATGATTGGAGATTTTCAAATTCTAAAAATCCTCTTTTTACAGGTAAACCCTTATGTACCTCTTCTAGAAATGCTTTGGAGTCATTTCCAGAAAATTCCACATACCACTCTAAAGAATCCTTGTAACGCTTTCCTATCCTGTGCTGGATTTTAGGTAGTTTAGAGAGGTACTCATCAAACTCAATAAAGCTCTCATTGAGATCATTGTGCCGAGTAATATTTTGAGACATAGAGATACGAATTTGTTTTTCACCTAAAGGTGGATAGATCTCTTTGGGTAATAGGAAAAGAGAAGTACACCCCATGACTATGATTAAAAATAAACAGAAAAAAAGAAGAGATCTAGATTGCAAAAGAGATTTTTTTATTTTGCGATTCTTATGAATGAAAAATGTAAGGGGTAGTTTTAGCTGGAATCTAGCGAAAGAGCCAAAATTATAATTATTAGAACTCCCCACATACATAGATCCATACAGTAAAACTATAGTATAAGTAACTATTATATTTATAATAAGTGTTATAATAAAAGATATAGATATATTATTGTACATAGTCCCAATTCTGGATTGTAAGTTTAAAAGTGGAATCAGTACTACAATACTTGTCAAAGTTGAATAGAGTGATGATTTATAGATAGATTTCAAATTTTCTAAAATTGTTCTCTTATTCTTAGTAAATTGAATGGTTATAAATATTGTATTGGCTATGTCGAACAAGAGACCAATGCCCATTGATATTCCCATAAGACTATACATATTAAGTGATATTTTGAGCACAAAGTGAATCAAAAAAATGAGTAAAATAGAAATGAGTAAAATAACAAAAACAAGTGATATTATTCTTTTATCATTTACAATAAGAGATACAAAAAATGTACCACAAATAAATACAAATCCTATCCCTAAAATAAAATCTTGAATTACATTTGATATTTCTTCATATTTATCATAAATAATTTTATATTCTAATCCTTTTTCGATTCTAATTTGTTGTAATATTTTTTTTATATCTCTGACTAGAGTAGGTGAGAACTCTGAATTGATTGGATATATACTTATCAATATACCTTTTTTTCCATCATACAAAATATGGAATTCATCTTTCTTTTCTATGGTAACCAAACTTTTGATGGATGGTTTTAGCGTACTGAGAGAAGATTCTATACCACTTGAAAATAGACCCTGGGATTGGATGGGAAGGAGTCTTCCAGATTCTATGCCTACTCCAACAGGTGATTTTTTTGTTTCTTGCTTGAGGATTTCTCGTAGTTCTCTTTTAGGAATCCCCGAGTGCGAAAGCCTTTTTTCATCATACTCCAAAGAAATTGCTCCGGGGGTTCCCTCCACTTCGATAGCTATTCCCCCTAGAGATGAAAATTCTTTTTGTACTACGCTTACAAGGTAATTATTTTCTAAAGGAATCATTACCTTTAGAATGGATTTTTCACCATATATCACTTCTTTTATTTTAGAACTTTGTACTTCTTTTGGAAAAGATTCAGAAAGCTTATCCAAATAATCTTGTACGATATACATATTATTTTGGTGTAGTTCGAAATTGATTTTCGAGATACCATATGCAGAATGAGAATAAATGGTATGAACTTCTTTTTTAATCAAGAGTCCAGAAACTATAGGCTGGGTTATGATTGTATCAACTGCACTTGGGGAAGCATTTGGATAAAGAATCTCTAAATTGTACTTCCTGTAGTCTGTTTTAGGGATGAGCTCTTTTGTATTTTGTACGACAGAGTAAATTCCAAAAGTACATAGAATACTTGCTATTACAAGTATGGATTTTCTATTTTTTTGAAGAAAAGAATCAAATTTTTCAATCATGGCTCACTTTTCCCTACTTCCATACCCTCCCGTAGGGAATCTTTGTCGGAGAGCACTACCTCTTCTAATTCTGAGAGTCCACTTTGTACTTCAATGGTTTCTTCGTTTATATTTAGGTATTTGATTTTTTTTGTATTTACTCTTCCATTTGAATATACAAACACATACTCACCCGCAAAAACAGTTGAGATTGGCAAGAGCAATCTGGTTACTTTTTTATTGAGGAGAATATGACCTCTAAAAAATACCCCAGGGTTCAAAGCTAAATCATTGTTTTCTATATCAGCTTTGATTCTACTGGAAAATGTTTTCTCTTGATACAAGGGGAGAATAGATCGTACTTCACCTTTCCATTCCCGATTTTTATACAGATCAGTTTCTAAAGAAACCTTCAAACCTGAATGTACAGAAAATGAATCTTTTTCACCCAAAATAAAAATAGAGCTAATGGGAGATACAACTCCCAAGCTCATAAGTGAACCTGTAGTATTGCTAATAAATTCACCATTGTTCTTTCGAGTTTTTAGGACACGTCCACTGATTGGGCTGAGAAGTGTGGAATTTTCAATTTGTGAATTTATTATTACTAATTGATTTTCAGCAAATTTTAGATTGGATTGCATAGCAGTTAGCTCAGCTATTTCGGAAGAAGTATTTTCCTCCAATGCCCGTTCTGTCAAAGTACCACTAGCACCAACTCCCTCCAGGTAGAGTGATGCCATCTCTACATCTAGCTCAGAGTTTTTTAATTGGATCTCTTTGAATTTATTTTCGTATGACGTAGTATGAAATTCTTCCCCAGAAATTATGCCTTCTTGTAGTAATTCTTTCTTATTTTTGAGAAGAGTTTTACTTTTTTCATTATCTAACGTGGATTTTATTTCTATATTTTTCATTTTTTTATATTCTAAAAATTTATTTTGGATGGATTTACGGGCTTTTTTTAATTTTTCTTTTTGGAGCTGCCATTGAGCTGCTAACATTTCTATCTGGTACTTTTGCTTCTCTCTTTCAAGTTTTAGAAGTGTAGTATCTATTTTAACTAAGATTTGCCCTTTCTTTACTAGCTCCCCCTCTTCCACAAATATCTTTTCAATAACACCTGCGTACTTAGAAGTGACCTCCACAGTTTCAGATGGTTCAAATGTTCCATAGAATGGAATTTTTTTATCTTCTAATACCTTACGTAATACAACTGTTTTCACAATTGGTTTTTTGGTGGAGAGTTCTTTTTTTTGAAAGTAACCCGATAGCAATGGATTGATTTTCCAAAATAAAAATATTACTGTAATACATAAAGGAAGTATAAAACTAAAAATTTTAACTATTCTTTTTCTCATTTTCCTATCCCCCAAACCAATAAAAAGATAGTGATAAGTGGAACCAACCACACGAGAAATGCTCTCCCTTTGGGTTGTTCCAACCAATAATTCGAGTATTCTATATATCTATATGCATTCAAAATTATCAGTCCCAAAATTGTAATCATCCAAATAGAAATTACAAACAGTAGTACTAAAGGATTCAAATCAATAGCTGTATATTTAAATATACCAATGACTAAAAGAAAATTTAAATAAATTAGTATCACGGAGAAAGAGAGGAGTTCAATGGATAGTATTTTCTTCACTTCCGTACTTTTCTCAGACAATAACCATAAACATAATTTTTTATTTGTAGTGCTCCATGCCAAATAGATGGTGATCAACAGAAGGGAACTCAAAGATCCAAATGGAAATTTACTGAGTGTATAGATGGGAAATGAAATGAGTCCGCTTTTGAATTCTTCCTCTAAAAGTAAAGATACTTCGGGCATACTCTCCGTTTGTTTCCATGATACAAACAGATTGAGAAAAAAGTACAAACTCACCAAGCCTAAAAACTCTTTTAGGATTCGATGAAATACGTCCCTATCCCAAATTTTAGGAGATTTGATTAGAAAACTATTTTCAAGTTTCATGGGGCTTCTCCTTCTTGCAGGAGAGACGAAATCTTTCCTGCTATTCTTCTGCCTAAAGAGTGCATTTCAGATATTCCGGGCTTTTTTTCTGTATGAGATACAGTGTGTAACACAATGCCAGATTTGGAAGATACCGTGAGAGAAAGCACAACTTCCCCAGTTGCAGAAATCTGATCCCTTTGGGAATAAAGACTTCCCTGGATAAAAACATCAAAACCATCCCTATAGCCCAGTGCCTCAATCTCCTTGGGGGGGAGTTGTCCCTCGCGAATAGGATTGGATGATCTCCAATAAAAAAGCTGGGCTACATCCAAAATTGGATCATTGTCCCCTCTGGACTTTGTATTTGGGATCTGTAAAATTCCAATTTTATGCCCATTTTCTAAAAAACCAATCCCCAATGCTTCCCGAAAGATTTTAGCATAGGACTCACCCCCAGTTCCAAATACTTCAATCATCCCAATTTCCACCATAGAAGTTCGACTATGGCTCACTTTTTGTATATTGGTTGTATTGCAATTATATATATTTAATATAGATATTATATAGATTAAATATATTTTTATATATTTTTTACCAGATATTAAGTGTTTATACGTATTCAATTTAGTTTCCCCCCACTGAAAAGAAAAAATCTTTGGTCATTTTTACTCCCAAACTAGATAGGACGTAACCAGAGTCCAAAGAGATGGTATATACCCCAAATCCAGCGGGATACCCGTTGGTATTTTGGAGGTTGAAGTCACCTCCTGTGGAGCCCGTCCCAAAGAGGGATCCATTGCAGGAAGATTCCATTTCCGAGAACCTAAGCACCAAAACCCTACATCCCGTGCTATCTTCCTTGCAGTCTTTCCAAACCCATGAGGAGAGCAAAATGGTTGAAGCGGGGGGAGAATTTCGCTTCAAACGAACCCCCAGAGGTGTAGTAACAGGATTCATGTATTCCGAAAAAATAATTTGGAAGTTATCTGTGGTTTTGTCCACACAGGAGGCGTTAGAGCCAACACTTCCATCCCCACTGTCCCCTCCTCTAAATAAATAGTTTGTTGGTTGCAATACGGGAAGGGAGTTGTCCCAAAAACAATGGGGGGAATTCCAATCCCCTCCCAAAATAGACCCTGTTCCGGGATATTTCTCCCCACACCCCTGACTCTCCAAACCAATTGCCTGTACCACAGGAGCTGGATTTACCACGGAAGGAATCAATGCGGGCACTTTTTGAACCTCGCCAGTAAAATAAAAGGAGTATGCTTCTTCTAGATCATTCCCCTCTAAATCTTCACAACTTTTTGTGATCGTGATACTATATGTTCCTGAATCCCATGTACTTTCAGGAATAAACTCTATCCCCATATACATCTCTTTGAACTGCCCCCGCATACTAGGTAGTACCGAAAAAGCTTTTATACAGGAACTAAATTCTATGGAATGATTGAAGTAGAGCTTAATTGGTTGGTTTTTTCTTACAGATTCTGAAGCATTAGATGGCTCAGACATTAAAACTTTAAATGAACTGTTTTCTGCAACTAACGGCAATATTTTTTCTCCGGATATTGACTTTTCTATACCATTACAGGATATAATCAATAATGTTACTAAATAAATGTACCTCATTTTCTACTTTCCTCCAAAAAGTTTTTGATCTCTAAGTGTGCTGTTTCCTTACTGTATTTAAAAAATAGTTCTAAATCCTCTATGTCGCTCAAACTTGCATATTCATAAATTGATATAATATATTCCGATATTACTTCTGAAAATTCTATCAATAACTTATACACCTCTAACTCTAAATTATAATGTTCATTTAAACTTATCATTCCCATTTTAATAGAAATGTATGACTGCCTCAATAGCTCAATTTTTAAGAGTAATTTTAAGTAATTAGATTTGTATGTATCATAAAGAATTAATACTTTTGATGTGGTTTTATTTCTTTCTGACTCATTTTTATGCAATAGTTCTTGGAGATTCCTTCTGGCATCCTTTGTTTTAATTTCTCCATCTAGGATCTTTCTGGAATGAGATAGATTATCAAATAGTTGTACTCCTGTGGAGTTGAAAGAATTTTCCCCTGTTCCAACATACTGTGGACCAAAACCCGGGATTCTTTGGATTCCATTTCCATCCTCCTGAATTCCATACCTTCCAGTGGATTGGAGAGAAGATGAGCCCAATGGTAGTACAAATGTAAAGTCCACCCCATAACTTGGATGACGGGAACGCATAGAATCTAACGAATTTTTACCGTAGTACCCACCAGCGAACAATTTAGGTTTCCAATGGTTCTCAGCGACTTCTAACTCAACTTTTGATTTCTCGAGTATCAATCTGGCTTTTTTTGTTTCAGGGGATTCAAACTCAGTCTCCATTTGAAGACTCTGAGCTGGTGAAAAAACTTGAAAATCACTCAAGATATTTTCTACAAAAAGAAGCCTAACACTTTCTTTTCCCACCAATCGAGAAATTTCTGTACTACATTCCCCTAGTACTAGTTTGGCTCTATTTAGCTGTGCCTCCGCTTCGGTGAGTTTTAGTTCAGACTCAAGTCTATCTACATTCCTTTTAAGACCCAATTGGACTTCTTTGGATGTAGCTCTATAGTATTTTAGAGCTTTTTCTTTATTTTTATTACTCAGTTGAAACTTAAAATTATTTGTAAGACATTTAAAATATAATCTTTTAGAATCTAAGAGCATCCTGTTGATTTTTTGCTTTCGATCCTCGCCTTCTAACTTAGTTGCCAGGAGTACTATATCCTTTTGTCTACTTGTGTCGCCCCCATCGTAGAGAAGCTGTTGGATGGTAAGACGGTACTCGTCAAATCCTGAATCAACTTGGTTTTCATTTTTATTTTTAAAACCAAAATAACTTATTCCAACCTTAGGCAGGTATTCTCTGATTTTCTCACGAAAGAGTAATTTTTCAATTTCTTTCACTTCTGTTTCAGGCATACCCGATGCATAGTTTTCCAAAACATATTGTGATACGTTTTTATGCGTGAGGGATTCATCCACTGCATACAGAGAAAGTGTAAGCAATATTCCCAAATAGAATGTTTTCATAGCGAGGGTATAGTTCTAAAAAAAGCATTCTAATCCCTATTGATTTGGAATTTTTTTAAAAAAACTATTCCTTAGTTAAAAAATGTAGGATAGGATGTAATTATGGAGAACACAGAAATTAATTTTAAAAATTATTCATTTGATGATATTCAATTAGTTCCCACCCATGATCTTAATTTAGAAAGAAAATGGAAGTATATAGAAAGGCTCAGCCAAAGAGTTTTTCACTCTCAAAATGACGGATATATTTTATTTATTAGCTTGTTTGTAATTGTAAAAAATTTCAAAAATCCAAAACAAATCATTGAAAAGCATAATGGATTGCTTAGAGTAGAAAGTGAGCCTAGTAAAACTGTTTTTAGTGTAGAGCTACCAATACCCCAGAGCTAATTTGAAACCAATAATTTGTAAAATAAATACATAATTTTATCAATTTCTATAGACTAATTCCATATAAATATATGTATTGTAAAGTAAAGAAAATTTTAAATGAATGACGCAACTGCAATAACTATCTTTTTCCGCCGGCAGGCGGAAAAAAGCCTAGGGTTGTTGCGAACAAAATTGCAAAAACTGACTTTTTGCAGGAACGCCACAAATGGAATAAACATGGATATACCTGAAATTATCAATCAACTGTATGCAAACATTCTCTCTTTTGGAAATACCCATACATATACTAATTTTCCATTTCCCAAAGATTCTAAGGTCATTCGATCTGCCGCAAAGGAAATGGAATCTTTTATAAAGCCAACAGATCCCTTTTATTTTGTGGGGCATCGGTTAGGAAATTTTCAAAATTATCCCAAAGATATCAATAACCCAAAGTACATTCCCACTTACAAAAATACCATTGAGCTTATGGAGTACGGATTTTTAAAAAATGGTTTGAATGCACTAGAATTTGATGTTCGTTTGGGTCACGATGAAAATGTATATATCACACACGATGAATTGAACATCACCCCCCAATCACCTGGTTGGGAATATTTAAAAAAAAATTCCTTAAATATTTTTTTAAGCCACTTTATTAAAAATAAATACTATCTAACTCAAAAATTATTTATTGAGATCAAAGTATCTCCAAAGGTGATTGATAAATTGGGTATTCATTACTTCCCGGATATTTTAACAGATAAAGAAAAGAAACTTATTGATAGCGTACTAATAGTTATAGATAGTTTAGTATATAACTATCCAGAAGAAAAATCACTCATCTTAAAATCTATCTCGTTTTTATCATTCAGTCTATCTGCTTTGCGATACGCCACCCAATCTTCTCAAACTAACCAAGATAGTTTTTTAATCACTACAACCAACCAGCCATTCAAGAAAGAGCTATCTCCCCTATTCAACTACACACCCTTTGTTGCGAAAGAAATTGAAAGGATCCGCCATGCAGAATGGCTAACGGGTATCTGGTATGATCCTTTCCACCTAGACAACTCCATTGATCTCTTTAACAATTTGAATGCATTCCGTTCAAATAAACTCAAATTTTATATCTCAACTTATGGAATGAACTTTGAAGAGTTAGTAAATAAATTATCTAGAGAACCTCACAATGAAAGACTACCCGTGAGTGGTATTATCTATGATGTAACCTGAAAAGCTTTATTTCCTATTCCGTTTCATAGGTTTCTTCCACTTCCTCTTTTGGAACATACAAATTGTGCTTTTCAATAAGGTACGCTAGAAGTGATGCAGTACACCTTTCCACAATGTCCTGCACATATTCAAATGAAGAAATAGGGCCCGAATAAGGGTCAGGTACATCTGGTGGTTCTCCCTTTATATGTGGATCAAACTTCCTAAATTTAATTACTTTTTCTTTGTGGTCAGGATTTTCTGTGAGACGGGTTACATTGAAATAATTATTTTTATCCATCACTAAGATATAGTCAAATCGATCAAAATCTTTTGCAATGAACTGCCTACACTTATGCATAAGCTTGATACCCCTACTCTCAGCCACCAGTATTGTAGTTTCATGGGGTAGCTCCCCAATGTGATAATTACCCGTACCACAAGAATCAATATGAAAAAATTCCATAAGTTCACTTTTTTCAACAAGATCCAAAAAAGCTCCCTCCGCAGCGGGGGATCTACAAATATTCCCCAGACAAACGAATAACACTCTGACCTTTTTAATTTGCACTATTTATCTCTCATGATGCTGTCTTTTAATTTGTGGTACAAAAAATCTGGCATAAACTTTAGGAATAAATGTAGCAAGCTCCATGGGAAGTAGGGAACAAAGCTTGTATCTTTTTTTCTCTCAATAGCATTGCATATCTTTCGAGCCCCTTTCTTGGAATCGATTAAGAAAGGCCTTTCTCGGAGATGGTGGTTCATGGGGGTATCAATGAACCCGGGTAGGATTGTGGAAACTAAAATTCCTTCTGATTGTAATTCTAAGCGAGCGGCTTCCAAAAAATTTGTAAATCCAGCCTTGGATGCAGAGTATGACGCATTCCCAGGAAAACCCCTCACACCTGCAAATGAGGAGATCCCAACAATTTGCCCTTCTTTTTTTCTGGCTTTTAAAACTTCTACTCCAGCATCCACTGTAGCCATTGCTCCAATGAGATTGGTCTCAATTACATTTTTATCATTTTGGAAATTTCCAGATCCCAGTGGTTTGGAACGGGCAACACCAGAATTTACAACCAGGATGTCCATTCCTCCCAGACTGTAGTCTAGCTCTTTTATCACACGAAAAATATCCCTATAGATTGTGACATCTAAAACTCGTAACTCCACCTGGATAGATTTACCGTAGATAAAGTTAATCTCTGTTTGGAGTTCTTTGAGGAGCTCGTACCGCCTAGCGGTAAGACCCAATGAGTAACCCCTTCTGGCAAATTCTAAAGCCAAATCCCTACCAATCCCGGAACTTGCACCTGTGATAATCACTGTTTTTATTGCCATAGTTTTAAATTCCCTTACTCTTTATCCTCATGAATTGAATACCCTCTGATTATGTCTGGAAATTCAATCTTTAATTCTTCCACAGAAAAAAGAATTTCATCGAAACCCAAGTAAATCCTAAGCACTAAACTTTTTTTATGTGAGGTGAGAGAAACTATTTCAACCTTGGTTCCATGGACTTGGAAGTATGAAAATATCCTTTGAAAATCTGTGTTTTCAAGAACATAAAGCTTTAGATAAAAGTAGTGTGAATTTGTATTTATATATTTCTTTAATATATATAAAATAAATGTTAAGAAAAAAGAAGAAATACTTGTAAGCAAAATCTGTCCCGCACCCAAAGCTATTCCCGCAGTGGCTGAGAAGAAAAAAAGAACTGTATCACGAGGTTCTCTTAGTATGGTTCTAAAACGTATAAAGCTGAGGGCTCCAAAGAGACCAATGGCATAAGCAATATTTTGACCCACCACAAGGATAGTTGCAGCGGAGGTGAAGGTAAGCAAAAACTGAGCCTGTAAAATGGAAGGTTCCGACTTTTTTTGGAGGCTAAACAATTGAGAAACCTTGCTGATATAGTATCCAAAAAAAGCGGAAAGCGTTAGACGCAATAAAATAGTAACAAAATCCAAGTTTCCATTTAAGTTGTGTTCAAAATTAGAATTTAATACTGATTGAATGTCCATTTTTTTATATGTAAATAAATTCCAATACCGACTTTAATACTAGTAAGTTAAAATGATAAGTATCCAACCAGAAAATCCGGGTTCCAAAGAAGAAATCCTTTCCTGTTTAGCTATTTTGCAGAAAGAAGTGGATCTTTTCTTTCAAAAAGTAAGCCCGGGCTTTTTCTTCTCTCATTCCTTAGGTGGATGGTCCCCTGGAGAAAACATCTCTCATATAACATTTACGACAAATATTCTTGCACTGAGTCTTAAAATCCCCAAAATATTTTATAGAATTTTTTACGGAAGACCAAAATCTGAAAAATCCTACCTTGAATGGAGCTCTCTTTATATAGAAACTATGAAACTCCCAAGAGATGCAGGTTTTTATAGTCCTGCCATTGGGAAGTCTCCTAGAGATCTACTCCCTCAAATCACCATCCATCTTGGAGAATGGAACACTGCATGTATGAACCTCACCTCTGCTCTTGAAATTCTTTCGGAGAGAGAGCTTTCTGACTACCTAATCCCCCATCCCATCATGGGAAAGGTTAGCTTTCGGGAAATGTGTTACTTGCAAATCTTACATATCATCCACCATTGTTCAAAAGTAGAATTAAAACTAAAAAATACCTCCAAAGTTTCGGATTTAGCCTGAGGTTTCTCTTTTGGGTTTTGGGATGGGGGATACCCCTTTTCTCTGAACCCACTGCCCTTTTTGAACCAATTGTAGAAAAAAAAATTCGCACATTGATTGCCTCTACTCCCAAGGTTTCCAAGAAATGGGAAGCAAGTGGAATTTACTTGAAGGATGATTTCTTTTATATTGTATTTGATAATTTCCACTCTATAGCCAGACTCAAAAGAGATCTCAGCAATTCTCCTGAAAACTCTTGGATGGGAAAAGAGCTTCCCGCTCAATCTGGATTTGAAGGTATTACATTTCAACCAGAATCTAAGAAATTTCTTATTACAAAAGAATCGGATACCTTTCAAAACCAATTCAAACCCGTAGTACATGAGTACTCCACTGATTTTGAAACACTCGAAGTATACCCTATTGATTTTCCTCTAAAAAAAGCTAACAAAGGAGCGGAGGGGATTGCCTATTTCAAAACTAAATCGGAGACTTTTATTCTTTTGCTTTTAGAAAAGCCATCTACTTTGAATCTGGGTAGCAAAGAGAGGGGGAATATATTGGTTCTACGTAAGACAAATAACAAATACCAACAGGTTTCCTTTCTCCCTATTCCACAACAGGTAGGCTTTTTAGATTATTCGGATATTGCATGGAATGGATCTAAAATTGCCATATTATCGCAAGAATCCTCCGCTCTCTGGGTTGGAGAATTGGACACAGCTATGAACTGGAAAAACTCTGGAAAGCTTTACAATTTCCCCCTAGAGGAAGGATTGCCAAAGTACTGCAACCTAGAAGGTATCACATGGATCAATGAAAATACTGTAGCACTGGTATCTGATTCTGCTAAAAAGAAACAACCCCCTAGGTGCAAAGAAAAAAGTGAGATGATTCATATTTGGGAGCTCAAAGAATAAGCATTGCATCCCCATAAGAATAAAAGCGATATTTCTCAGCAATAGCTTTGTGATACGCTTTCATTACCAAATCCTTTCCTGTAAAAGCTGCCACCAATAAAAGAATACTACTCGCGGGTAGATGAAAATTTGTAACCAACCCATCAACGGATGCAATTGAATCATCGGGTGTGATAAATATATCCGTGGAAGATGTACCACTCTTGTAGGTTTTGGTAGATTTTTCAAAGGAGGACTCCAATGCCCTGAGAGTTGTGGTTCCCACCGCAATGATTCTACCTTTCTTTCTCGTTTGGTTGAGAACTTTGGCAGTGGATTCTGAGATTTCATACGACTCATTGTGGAGTTTTTTCTCTAGGATTTGTGACTCTTCTAGGGGAGCAAAGGTTCCATACCCCACGCTGAGTGTGATTTCGGCAAGCCCCACTCCCATATTGGAAAGAGATGTTTTTAGACTCTCCGTGAAATGCAGACCCGCAGTGGGAGCTGCCACTGAACCTGGTACCTTGGCATAAACGGTTTGGTACCGAATCTCATCAGAACTCTCCGCCCGGCGTCGTAGATAGGGAGGAATAGGAATTGTACCAATTCGATCAAATATAGCCTCTGTGAGAGGTTCTGAGGGCATAAGATACGATTTTCCAGCAATCCTAGTATATCGAAACTCAATGTGGCCCGAGACTTCCTGCAAGAGGTCCCCCTCTTTGATCTTAGCAGAATTTCTCACCAAACAGTACCAGAGTCCGTTGTTTTCCTCCAGAAAGATACATTCGTGTAGCCTACCCTTCGGGGTATTTAGGAATACCCTCCGCTTGCTAACCTTTGTATTGTTGAAAACCAAGAGATCCCCCTTTTGCAAATAGGAGAGCAGGCAAGGAAAATTGGGCTCTGAATGGAGAGAAGAAGCTGAACGAGTAACTACAAGGAGACGGGCATCCTCGCGATGGGGGGGAGGAAACCGAGCAACGAGGGCATCATCTAGCTCAAAATCATAGTCTTGGAGGCTCCAGGTCATCTTTACGAAATGGTTCTGGTCCTAGAAAGAAGAGTAAAGTATAAATTTAAAAATCTATCCAAAGTGATGGATATTTCTCTATCCCTTGTAGAAACAAAAAGTAAAAATGGTAAGTATGAGCCGGTTAGAGAAACTGATTCTCTTTGCTAATTTTCTTTTTCTACTAGCCCTTTTGGTTATGGGAGTCAATAAATCAAAGGCTATTTCTGATTTTAGAGACTACCACAGAGCATCCATTTTACTCCACGAGCACAAAGATATTTACCAATACGAAGAGATCAAAGATCTCCAGGATAAATATACCTTAGATGATCTCTTTAGAAATCCTGAGCTACTCAATAAATTAGAATCTCTGCGGGGGAATGTAGCATCCTATATTTACCCTCCTACGTTTGCTACTCTATTGATACCTATTTCTTATTTGTCATACGAAACTGCATCCCTTATTTTTTCCCTTATTAATTTTGCATGTCTAATTGGTTCTCTCTATTTGATGAGAGAAATGCTATACCCTTCCCATTTTACATACATTCTCTTCTTTACACTTTTAATTGGATTTCGATTTTTAGAAAATCATGTAAACAATAACCAAGTAGCTTTTATTCTTATGTACCTTATCCTCCTAGCACTCTCTTCTAAAAATAATTATGTTACTGGCCTATCTCTCTCCCTAGCAGTGATTATCAAGCTCACACCCTTGGTATTCCTTCTCTTTTTGTTTTACAAGAGAAGAGTCAAGGCAATCCTCATCTTCTTTTTGGGACTACTCTTTTGGGCTGGGATTCCTCTACTCGATGGCTATGATTATGGCATTCAAAATTGGGCAAATTGGTTGGATATGGTGCTTTTGAGTGCCATGAAAAATCCTATATTTCGTGCTTGGAAAAATAACCAGAGTCTCATTGCTACTTTGGCAAAGTATTTTTTAGAAGGTGCCGACCCTGTAAACCAAATGTTGTTTCGTATGCCCTTCTATTCCCTTTCCATGGAAAGTGTAAAACTAGTATTTAATTTTTTAGCCCTCTTGGTCGTACTACCTCTTTTTAGAAAATATAAAAATGGTATTGATACAAATCAAAATATAGCCGCTCTCTTTATTTTGTCTGTAATTTTTAGTGGGATCAGTTGGATACATACCTTTTCTTTTTTGATTTTTCCATTGGGTTATCTTTGCAAGCGGGTCTCTGCTACAGGGTACAAATGGAGAAAGATCCTTTTTTTTATTTTGGGAGGTTTGGTTGTAGTCACAGGAAAATCTATATGCGGGAATTTTCTGGATTCCCTTTTTCTCATGTATTCCCTATTGTTATATATTAGTTTAGGTCTGTACTTTATTATCCTTAGCTTACCCCGTCAGGAAGCATAGCCCACAAGTGGGAAATCCAGGATAAATGTAGTACCCACTCCAAGGGTGCTGTACATTTGGATGGTTCCCTCCATTCTCTCCACAAGCTCTTTCACAATCCATAGACCCAAACCAACTCCCCCCACAGAGGAAGATACCCGGAAAAAACGATTGAACACTGAGGAGATAAACTCTTCTGGGATTCCAACACCCGTATCGGATATTTCCATACGAACTATTTTCTCTGAATGTTTAAATACAGAAATTTTAATTTCGCCTTTGTTTGTGTATTTAATAGCATTAGAAAGCAAATTGTGTAAGATTTGAGAGAATTCAAATTTGTCTCCTCTGAGTAAAACGGAGCAATCAATATCTTTATTGACCAATAAGTTTTTTTCTAAGATACTCAATTCAAAAAATACAATGGCTTCGTTGATAGGAGCACATGGACTGTAGACTTCAGGGGAATATTTTTTCTTTTTAATATCTAATAAGAGAAGGTTATCTAATAAAACTTTCATCCTTGTAAGATTTTTCTGTACTACACCAAATAAGGAAAGGCTCTCAGAATCTAGATTCTCCTGTTTATTTTTTTGGAGAATATCCAATGTCCCATTTATATTTGTAAGGGGACCTCTCAACTCATGACTGATATTTGAAATATATTCATAATTCAACCGTAATGTTTCTTTTTTATCTGAATCATAAAGCATTTTACATAGAAACACAGGATTTTCTAGGGGAAGACGAGTTATTTGTAGATCCATTGTAAAACGTAAACCATGACGATCCAAAACAACAATATCTTTCAAATAGGCGGTGGGATCACCACTTTTTACAAATTGCATGATTGGATGAGTTTCACCGAACTCTTTGATTAAATCCATCAGTGTAAGCTTTTTATTCTCATATCTGTCGTACTTAAATGAATTGGAGAAATTTTCGTTAAATTCAACAATTTCCAAGCTTCGTTCACTGAATATAAATAGTTCACTCTTGGACTCTGTGAAGAGAACTCGAAATACTTCTTGGTACAATTCAGTATCCATATATGCCTTCTTAGTTAAATTCATCCTGTCGATTTTTTCATATAGCTTGTAAAACTAATTTTTGGGCATTAAATGGAGATCACTCTCCAAAAGTATTTTTAGATTGCTTTCACTCTAGAATTAGTTTTTTAAAAAAATAAATCATTTTTTTAATTTTTTATCAGATTTCTCAACTATTTCCATGACATTCTTAAATACTTTTTCACTACCGTTTTTTATACTTCAATTCGATAGAGATTTTAGGAGTCCATAGTTTGAAAAATTTCAGTTTATCCCTATCGGCTGTACTAATTTTGAGTTTTGTAAATTGCAATAGTGGGTATAGATCACCTTACGGATTTTTTTTACAGCAAACCAGTTTTAACAAAGAAATTCCAAACCAAACCACACTGGGTTCAAAAATAGGAGAAGGTTGCATAGTTTCCTATGGTCTACTCATCTCACAGGGAGATGCGTCTATAAAATCAGCAGCTCACAACGCCCCAAATGGGGGTATAACAAAGATCTATGCAGTAGATTATAGAAGGGAACAATTTATGGGATTTCTACAACAAAAACTCTGCACTATTGTTTACGGAGATTGAAATGGAAATCATGGTAGCCCTATTGGCACTTTTACTCATAACAGCACCCCAGAGTGACCTAACCCCCCCTGTGGGCATAATTGTACAACAGACCTATATGAACAAAGATGTCATACTACCCATAACTTTAGGTAGCAAAACAGGACAGGCTTGTATTACGTCGTACTTAGGTTTAGTTTCTCAGGGGGATGCTTCTATAAAAACAGCCGCAGCAGCAGCACCCAACGGTGGTATTACAAAAATCCATGCTATTGATTATAAAAATAATAATCTGGGTGGAATTATAATCATGGAGACCTGCACTATTGTTTATGGGGAATGAGTTCCAGAGACTCTGTACTTTTTAAAAATTTGATCGGTAGATAAGATAGAAATCTTTTCTTCAAGGCATTGTGCTGCTAAAAGTCGATCAAAAGGATCATTGTGAAAAAAGGGAAGTTCCGAAATTCGATAAAGATGATTGGATCGTATGGGTAAAATTTGTAGGTTCAATTTTTCAATGCCTAATTCCATGGTCTTTTTTAGACCATCTACAAATTGTAGTTTGCCTATGGAGTGTTTAATAGAGATTTCCCATAGACTTGTGTGACTCAATAAGAGTTCATTTGATTCATCCTCTAGAATCTGTACTACTTTTTTAGAGAGACGATTGGAGTTTTCCATTGCAAATAGAAATATATTTGTATCTAATAGGAATTTCAAGAATTCCCTTCAAAATAGTATAGAATTTCTGGTGGCAAAGGAGAATCAAAATCTTTTGAGAAAATTATTTTCCCTTTTAAAAAACCAAGCTTTCGTTTTGATTTTTTTTTCTTTTCTTGATAACGCACTAGTTTTAACAAGGGTTTTCCAGATTTTGCAATGATCACCTCTTCCCCTTGAGTTGCATCTTGTACTAATTTTGAAAAATTAGTTTTTGCATCGTGTATATTGTATGTTCCCATAATTTTATTATACTTAGTCCACTTACCTTAGTCCACAAAAAAAACTATTTGAAAAAATATTTCTTTTGCTATTTAAAACAGAAATGTAATATAAGTAGGACTCACCGCCATGCATCCCAACTGTTTTTATTCCTTCATAATTTGCTTTAGAAGTTCCCTATTTCCCAAAATACGCAAAGAAGTTGCTAGCCCACCCATCATAGCCCCTGCAATACCAGGAGAACCCCCTGCATCCGCCCCCGTTAGATAAAGCCCTGAAATAGGTGTTTGGATTTCAAACCAGGGCGATGCTTCTTTGTTGTATCTCTCTGGCACGCAGGCTAACCCATAGATTGCCCCGTCGGGATGAGATGTGAAGTGCTCATTGGTGAGGGGTGTGGAAACTTCCACATACTCAACAATTGCCTTAAACCCGGGGAACCTCTTTTCAATAGAATCCAATACAGAACTGGCTATTTTTTCTTTGAAGGCAGCATACTCTTCACCACGTTTTTTCCAGGGAAGACCTTTCCATTTTTCAAAGAGGGAATAGTCTGTAAATGTTATCATGTCCGCAGTGTGATTTTTTGCTTCTGGATCTTTCAAGCTGGGAAATGAAATATATAAATTTTTAATTTCTCCAAAGGATTCAAGCCACGTATTACGATCATTGAAATTTTCTTCATGATCAGGAGATGCAAAAATCCAATAGTTTTCTCCCTTAAATCCCAACTTGGCAGGACTCTCAGACAAACCCATATAAACACATATGCTAGTTGCCATTTTTTCTTTTTTGTAAAACGAACCCAGAGACTCCCTAAAAGGTATTTCAATAGAATTCGGAATTAGTTTCATATATGTGGGGTAGGAACCCGCCCCAGATACAACGATGGGTGCATAGAAATTTCTTTCCTGCTTTTCACCTCGAAGGGCTTTCGTTTTTACACCAATTGCTTTCCCATCCTCTACCAGTATTTCGAGTACTTCTGTGGAAGAAATCACAGCTCCTCCATTGGATTCAATCACTGGCTCAACGGATTCAAAAATCTTCCCCGCACCTCCCACAGGATAAAATCCACCATTGAAATAATGTACTACAAGAGATGCATGGGTGGCAAATGCACATTTGGAGGGAGGAAGCCCATAGTCACCCCATTGAGAAGCTAGTATTGCTTTTAAATCAATGCTTTGGAAGTGGTGGTCTAAATAATCTTTTAAAGTAAGTAAATCTTTCCCCTCTGCCCTAACCGTGATAGAATCCAAAGACGGGGGTGTAAATTTTAGCATCATAGATTTTCCAAAAGTGGCGGATGCTCTGTGTATATCTTTGAAATACTTATCTATGGAACCTTTTTCTTCAGGGAATTGGGAGATAAGATCAGATTTGAAACGCTCTTCATTTCCATACAGTTCAAAGGTTCTGTTTGGATAGACAAACTTTTCAAAAGGCTCGGACATTTGGTTCCAGACCACCTGCTTACGGGTGATCTTATCCATCATACTCCTGCAAAATCCACCCTTGTGCATGTCCCCCACATAGTGAATTCCTACATCCCAATGAAACTTGCCCTGCTTTCGACTAAAGGCATGGGTGTATCCACCTGGTTGAAAATGCTTTTCAATCACTAGTATTTTTTTATTGGCAAACTGGGAAAGTAAACTTGCCACTGTCAAACTCCCCATCCCCGAACCTATGCAGATAATATCGTATGTATCACTCAACTCTTTAGTAGCCATTAATCTATTCCTTATTTGTTAAAAAGATATCTGAGAGAAAGATAGGTCAAGATATTTTACAAAAAAAATACTACTCGAGTTTTATTTTGACAATTTCCGCTCTATTTTCCAACCTAAAATTATGAAGCCTTTACCCATTGGAATCCAAACATTTCAGAAAATAATTGAGGGGAAGTATCTATATGTAGATAAAACAAAAGTTCTTTATCAATTGATAAAGAACGGAAATGGTACTTACTTTCTTTCCCGACCCCGACGTTTTGGAAAGAGTCTTACGCTCTCTGTGTTGGATGATATCTTTTCTGGAAAGCGAGAACTTTTCCAAGGGCTCTGGATCTATGATTCCAATTGGGAATGGAATAAATTCCCTGTACTACGTTTTGATTTTAGCAAGCAGAAGGCAAATACCAAGGAAGAGCTGATACGTTTTATCTTTAGTGAATTGGATTTCAATTCCAAAAGACATGAGGTGAAGTTAGAAGCCACAGAATATTTTGCACAGTTCCAAGAACTCATCCAAAAAGTAAGCCTTACCGAACATGCAGTCATTCTCATAGATGAGTACGACAAGCCAATTATCGACCACATAGAGAATACAGAGAAGGCTCTAGAGATGAGAGAGGTGATGAAAGGCTTCTTTACCATACTCAAGGGCTCAGATCCCTATATTCGATTTTTGTTGCTAACGGGTGTGAGTAAGTTTTCAAGAGCGGGTGTGTTTAGCAATTTGAACCATTTACGGGACATCAGTTTGGAGGATGAATATTCTACATTGGTAGGTATCACAGAAACTGAGCTCGAAGATAATTTCCAAGAGCACATCCAAGCCTTAGCAGAAAAAGAAAAGCTAAATTTTCCCGAGACAGTGGTTAGGATTCGAGAATGGTACAATGGGTATCGTTTTACACCAGAAGGTATTTCTGTTTACAATCCATTTTCCACACTCCTCCTTCTTACGCAAAAAAGATTTGAACACCATTGGTTTACCACAGGAACCCCTGAATTCTTGGTGAAGTTAATTGTAAAGGGTGATTTTAACCTCATAGACATTCCATTCAAAACAGAAGCACTTGGTTTTGATAGCTACGAGGTGGATGATTTGAGTCTAATTCCCCTTTTGGTACAGACAGGTTATTTGACCATCAAAGACTATGATCCAAAGAGAAAACTTTTTACCCTAGACTATCCAAACTTTGAAGTCAAGAATGCATTCCTAAACTACTTTACGAAAAAAATTGGCTACAAAGAATTTTCCGATGCCATCCTTTACGATATCATAGATGCACTGGCCGCTGACAATTTAGAAGAATGCATTACACTTTTAAGAAAGGTATTTCTTAAAATCAATTACAACTTGCATCTAAAAGATGAAAAGTACTATCAAACCATTTTTTATTTGGTCTTCACACTGCTCGGATTAAAAACAGATGCCGAAGTGACCACCAATTTGGGAAGAATCGACGCCGTGGTAGAATCCAACTCCATTTATATTTTTGAATTCAAGTTGAACGGAACCAAAGAAGAAGCCCTGGAGCAAATCAAAACAAAAAAGTACTACGAGAAATATCTTTCCTTGAGAAAACCCATTGTTCTTGTGGGAGTAGAATTTCGAGATCGCAATCTGGGTGAGTATTTGGTGGAAAGGCTGGGGTAGACCAATATTTCCTTTACAAAATCCAACCCCCACTCCAAACTAAGAACCATCATGCAAGAACGTAATCCCAAGTATTTAAACCCCTACACAGACTTTGGATTTAAAAAACTCTTCGGAGAAGAGGG
>Ga0209550_10001223_pt1 | contig 24754 bp, 22 predicted proteins | sample LauGreSuBDMM15SN_2_FD_187567 | JGI IMG/M metagenome (GOLD analysis project Ga0209550, IMG submission 187567) | Freshwater lake microbial communities from Lake Michigan, USA - Su13.BD.MM15.SN (SPAdes) (version 5) | ecosystem: Environmental > Aquatic > Freshwater > Lake | place: Lake Michigan... | reverse complement strand
CGGACTGGGGCCGCAAGGACTGCCTTTGCTTTGACCGAGTTTTACGCGCCATTTCTATTCAGGGATAATAATAAATCGGCCGCATGTTCAAGAGAACCCTCAATCCATGCCTGACGAAGGCTGAATGATTCGCCCACCAGATGAAGATCAGGCATGTCAGGTAGGGGCTGCAAGGCTTTGGCGGAAGCTGCATCTACATCATAAGAGCCAGGGAGCCAGTACGAGCAGCCATCGCTCCATTCATAGGTACGGGCCCAAACGATCCGCGGAACCGGTTGATCCAGGAATAGTTGCCGAAGATCCTGGTGTAACGCAACCTTCAAGTCCTCTCCTGTAAGTGACATGTAGCGCTGCGTATCCTGGGACTCGGTGTAACTGATCATAACAATTCCTTCTTTGGGTTTTATCGGAATAATGTAGCGCAGCGGTGAATCAGTGATAATCCGTTTGGGTGGACACCACGCGGTCTCCATCTGCGCATAGATGCGGGTGAGGGGTTTCATGGTCAAATGCGACAACAGACTGACTGATTGGAGACAAGGGAATGACCGAAGTGCCGTTACAGGAACAGCAAGAATAACACGATCGGCATATCTATGTTTACCGTCTGAGGTCAGAACGGTATAACGTCCTGATGATGGACTCCGGATTACATCAGTTACAGTGACACCCATATGAATCCGTGCACCGGCTTTTCTGGCAGAGGCTGCTAGCGCCGTTGTAATAGATGATAGTCCGCCTGCGACGCCCCCAAATCTTGGCTTATCACTCATTTCTGCCTGAAAGGATTTGATCGCAAGATCTGCGCGGAGGGTCTCCGTTTCAGCGCGATACGGGAATCGTAGCAGGAGTGCATTCGTGGCGGCGCAGCCGATCGTAGAGACCGCAAGGTCGCGCAGAGTTGTGGATCCCAAGGTTACCGGATCCAACTTAGAAAAAAGGGCCACAAGAGGAGCCCATGTTTCGGCAAAATTATTCGGCTCCAGGGTCCGAGATCCAACAGAAGACCACAGGGAGCCTTTGCCATGTTCAAAGGTCTTGAGACCGAACCGTTTGATCAGATCCATAGTGAGATGATGGCCATCCAGATCAATGCGACCCGCACCGATTTCATACCCATGCTTGGCCGATGTTAAGATGCGTCCACCAAGTCGGTCTTCTTTTTCTAGTACGGTTACTGTGTGACCAGCAGCTGCCAGTTTATCAGCTAGCCAGAGTCCTGCTATACCCGCTCCCACAATAATAGTCTTCATGATCCTCTACTGGGGGCATTCTTTTGCAATATACTGACAGACCTTAAGTGTATCAGAGGACTTTCGGAACGACTGGCGTTGGCCATTTTCAAAAATAATAAACGTCGGGAAGGCTTGAATTGCATTAGTATCTACAGTATCGGGGTTCACCGTGTGATCGCAGTAGTAAAAAGGGAGATTCACTGCTTCTGCCGCAGCCGCAAGTGCCTTTTTATCCATTTGTTGGCAGGGGCCGCACCAGGCGGCGGAGAACCAGACGAGAAATTTTGATTGAGATGACAAAAGCAGATTAAACTGTTCTTGTGATGTCAAATGAAAGATGGGCATGTTTACTCGGGCATAAGATAATCTACAAGGCCTTTGAGCGAACCGCCGGCAATGAGCGCGATGACGGTAGCTCCCATAAGTTGGGCTTCGGTGGAGAGGGCGTCTTCGGGCTCTTTGTATTTGGATTTTTTAATTCTGGCTCCGCCGGCCTGGGGTACTGCAGCTGGAGCCGCTGCTGGAGCCGCTGCTGGTGCAGCGGCGGGCGCAGCCGCGGGTGCATTTGCTCCTGGGAGTCCTGGCATTCCTGGCATTCCTGGAATCGCTGGCATTCCTGGAATCGCGGATATATCTCCGCCAGCAGCCAATTGTTTTTCCATCGCCTCGGCTGCAGCGACTGCCGCAGGGTTAATCATTTTGGCAATCCCTTTCGCAGCTAGACCTATTTGATGCGCAATACTACCTGCAGTCACACTGGCTACTTGAGTTGCTAAACCAACAATTGAATTGCCCGTTCCTGGAGGTTTTGGTGCATTTGGATCTGTTGTCTCTTGTGTTGCTGCCTTCTCTCCTTCTGGTGCCGCCTTCTCTCCTTCTGGTGCTGTCTTCTCTTGTTGTGTAGCTTCTTTCCCTATTTGTACATTTGTTGCGGCTTTCTCTCCTTGTGTTGCAGGGGCAGATGGCAGCTGAGGTATACCAGGCATCTTAGGCATACTTGGCATCTTAGGCATACTGGGCATCTTAGGCATACTGGGCAGACCAAATGCACCCCCTTTTTGTTTTTTCTCTTCTGGCTTCGTAATTTCTGAAACATGCGAAATCAAAAACATCTTTGACAAAACCTCTGGTGTCAATCCTTCCTTTGTTGGCAAAAGGCCACTAGATCCATTTTTAAGTTCAAGATCCTTCAATTTTTGCTCAACGCCTGGTAACACGTTCCCACTGGCATCCTTGTACCAATTTTTCAAGTCCTGATAGGTTTTATAAACATATTCAGGCGTCGGCAATCCCTTTTTAACGAATCCAACAGGATCGCTAACAATTGTCTTTGCATCGCTGAACCACAAATATATATTTGCTATGAAAAATCCGCCGCCAATCACAAGACCGATGAGCCATAATATATATCCTTCAATTACATACGATAATGAAAAGAATGTTAGGAAAAATATTATTATCTTAAAAAATCCAAACCAAATATGATCATCAAAAAATATATCAGAAATACCCATCATACCAAATACCACTTTGGCAATAACCCAAAAGCCATAACTAGTTTGTGTTGTATAGGCTGTTGAAGGGCCCTCATAGATCATACCCTGGCCAATTCCCGTAATAAGATCAAAAGGTGCAGTAAGGCCATAGGATGCAACACGTTTTTGTTCAAATGATAATTGTAACCAGTCCCATAGCCACCAGAGTCCAAACCCACCGAAGGTAAACATCTTGGCTATCCCCGTCCAGGGACTCCGCATATACAAATGATCTAGACCCAGTAGACCGCCGAATGCGGACCACCACCAAAGAGAGGAAATATTAATATCGGGTCGGGTTACACCCGTAAATTCACCTTGTTTCGGTGTCCATGTGGAAGCGCTACTAATATGATCCGACAGGCGGACCTTTCCTGCTACTGACATTTTGAACACTTCATCTGGTGTCATCCTCTGAGGCGTACGGGGGATTTCGTACGACAAAGAGACCTAAGCAATAAAGGCTAGACCGCCAAGGCCCCCCACAATACGAAGTACGTTATAATTAGTAGCATACATTTGGACGTCGCGATCCTGGGTCAACTGATTCGGGTTGAATGTGAGCGCCATTACAATATCATCAATCTTACTGCAATTCAAAGAACCCGCTGGCTGCTCATCTTCGGGGTTCAGGCTGAAGCTATACAAATAAATATAGACGGGGCTCGTGGGTACATTCGTATGAAATCGGTACGGCTGTGTTAAGCGAAAATATTCGGCATTTCGGATGTAAAAGCGATCTTGTCCATCCAGTCGTAGAATGGCAGTATTCAATAGATCTTCCGTAGCAACACCCGCTTCCCCCCCATTGTTCTGGAGAGCACTTGAGAAATTGAACCATTCACGTGCTGCTGCTGTTCGTGTCTGTTGAACAACCCAAATAAATTCCTTGCAACAGTGATTTAAATACAGTGGCATGGAGATCTGACTGATTCCTGCGGAAACGGACTGCACAGGGCTGATCTGCAGCTGATCAATGAGATACTCGTGATCAGCAGCGGCAAACCGACGGCGCTCGTCCTTGTCCAGATAAATGTAATCCCCAAACATCTGAAACCGGGAGATTGATACGGGATTTATGGAAGGACAGGGCTGACCCGGTGGGGCAGGCAGTGCAGCGGACCACCACATTTCCTGAAATGACCGGAGATGCATAATAATGCGCACGGGATGAGCCTGCAGTGCAATCAGCGGAAGGGCTGCACCGATTGTATTACAAAACCAGAACCGGAGAGGAATTGCCAGCTTGAGTGGTGAGCTTGCATCAATGGAAGAAGGAGGAAAAACATCCCAGTGTCCCACCATTTCATTATAGCCATCTCGTTTGCTTTTGGGTACCGTAAGTTCTGCCCAGATGTTGAGCCATTCACCAGTATGTTTGTCAATCTCGCGTTCACCAATTTCTATACTAACATTGTTGATCAGGGAACAGGCTGCATCATTGACCCAAAAATTGGATGGATTATTGGGATCTGGTTGGGGAAGAGGAGGCAGATCAATTTCAATGTAGAGAGATGTCAGTAAATCTGCATAGCGGGGTATAAGGCACGTAATACGACGACCAAAATCAGTGGCACCATCAAAATCAATCGGAATGGATTCCATCGCAAAAGGAGTATACCGACGATAGACGTGTTTAAAATATGTAAATTGAGGGTTGCTGGTTAAATAGGCATCCTGACGACCCCGCGCCACGAGCTGTAACAAAGCTGATGATGGCATCTCCTTACTGATTCCTATCTGTTTTTAGACGGTAGAGATGAGAGGTCTAGATCCAGGATGGGGACTCTCTGCCCGTCCATTTGAGAATATGTTGCTTTGCACCAGTATAGTAAGCCCTATAGCAGGCGGTGGGATTTTGGCTGATCTTGTATTCGGGGGGCATCGCTAACGCCGGCCAGGTCAGCGGCCCCTCCGGTATCCGAGGGACATTTGCCGTCAGCCAGCGCAAATGCGGCTCACAGGCATGCATTTGCCCTTTGGGATACCGATAGTGATATTCTGAAACGAGCGCTGCTGCTAAGGCGCAGAGCCATTGGTAATTGCCCGTAGAGGCACGGACCCAACGAGTACATGGATGATTACGATGGACGGCCTTATAGGGCTTGACCGGGCCAACTGTATCCACAGCAAGGCCTGCTATATGATGTGTTGTCCATAGCATTTGTACACTCTCCAGAATCATTTTAACAACATGTCTGTCACAGTGCCACTGTGCCGCTCTTTGCGGCAACATGGATAGGAAGAATATATTCATTCTCAGTTACAGCTGAGCCTGCGGCGCCTTACTATCAAGTTTTTACGTGGCATCTTCAGAGGATGTCAGGTGCAAAACGAACGGAAGATTTGCATTCATTGAAAACACGATCTTTTATATATCAAAATCCTGACAATACATTTCCCCCCGTCGGCTCCGTCCTCACGACTCAAGACACTCATGGACGCCAACTTCATACATTTGATCTTAGTCTCAATAGTATTACCGCAAATACAGGAAGTCTCGCGGAACTTGTACTCAGGTCTGGAACAACTTCTACGGGTGTCCTTCTCTATAATCCCGATGGTATTATTACAATCAATGGTGTGCCCTTCAATACAGAGGGTATACAGGGTCCGACAGGACCTCAAGGAAATTCAGGAGTACGAGGTCCCGAAGGCCCTCCAGGTCCATCCGGTAGCGGAACGCAAAGGGATCTTCAAAATCCACCTGAGGCTCCACGTGATCCTGTACTTCCCTATCGACAATATCAACAAACTGACCCAGACGATCCCGATCCCTTATGGTTCGGCTATTCCGGATCCTCTGCTAATGTATTATTGTTATGGACAAATCCACCACAGTTGGCATATAATTCATTTGCGTATTTAGTTCCAATAATTAGACAATTAAGCATAACACTAACACCCTTTGGAGGGCCTCCTTTTCCATATCCGCCTGTAACTGATTATTTACCTGGTAGCGACGATGTACCTCGTATTTTATATCCCATCACAGGTCTTCTTTTAACAAAAGGATATGGACCGAATGGGTATACGCAAGTAGATGCCGTGAAGGTTGATGAAGTTGAAACATTCGGCGTATATCAGATATTTGTTGGAGATTCGTACGGTGATGCTTCAACAACAACATTTGGCATTAAAGTAACCTATACTGGTTATAATGCTACAGATGTATCAGGCGGCCCAAACTATTTGGATATTTCTGGTTTATCATTTCGTAGTGGATCGGGACCTAGTGCACCCCAATATCTAACGGTTACTACAGTGACCAATTCTGGTGCAGGAGTAACCTACAATGCACCTATATTCACAGATTCTATTAATAGTGTTAAAGTTATTGATCCAGGTGCACCCACGATTAAAAATTATACTCTAACCACTACGCCTATATCCTCTATACGTTACGGAGGACCCTATGATACAACTGCAGTATCTACTACAGTACCCGGTACAACAAGTATAATACAAAGTGCGACACTTAGCAATCGTTATCCTGATACATACTATTCGTTGTCAGCTGTGGCACAAAATTCTGTTGGATATACGGGTCCTTCTTCCAATGTTGTTAACTTTACTACTCTTGAGGATACGTCAGTTCGCCCAGCCTATGTTGATACGGTAGCACCGATGCCATGGTCCTCTTATGTGCCCAATTTATACTATGATGGTGCAGAGGTTGTGGGATCTGTTTATAATATCAATTCAATTGATGTTGGGCCCATTGGGGTTCATGTCCCTGCCGATCGTGGATCTTCCGCATCCGCTATCATGACATTAGTGGCTACGGCCGGTAGCAGCCAGGCTTCGCTCCCTGTGGGTGGATTCGGTCAACCCTTTACAACAATTACACAAAATGGTATCACTATCACAGAAGTTGGAGCGACATCAACGGGTGTAAGTGCTACCAGTGGATTCTACCTTGATGCCTCGTTTCAACTCGTGGTGCCTGGTACTACAGAACCACAGGATCTCCAACTTAAGCAGCAATTTCTAAGTTCATTATCGGTACCTGATATAGAATCCCCTATATACACTTATTACTGGGACACGTTGGTTCCTGGTGTATCGCCATCTTTGTCAGCACTTGCAACAACGGCATCGCCCGCGCGTGTGTGTGGTATTCCTTTGGTGGCGGACTCCTTTCCCCTTCAGGTTACGGCATTATCAATGGCTCAAATGGGATCAAAACTATATGTTAAAAATCCAATAACCTTTGAAATATATGATACCAGCGGTGTTCTAATTCAAGATTTCCCTGATCCAGTTCCTACCAATATTACTGCATTTATTACGGTCTCACTCGCAGATGCCAGCGGTTATATTTTGGGCACTACGCTAACAGTGACCGCGACTAATATCAATGGTCTCCAGGCATCTACAAGTGTGTCGTATCCCTACGTCGCTGATCCATTGTCGGTTGTGGTTGCAGATGAGATAGCAACTCCTTCCTTCCTAACGGATGGTACCGTCGGCCAACGCATCACGACACCTACTGATATAGATACAGATCCAGCTACACTTGCGATTTTCAATAACGATGCTTCCTTTAATAGTGTCGGTGAAAGTATGTTATCACGTGGTATTTTTTATATGTATGGTAATAGTTCTGTTTTTAGAAATTATATACCCTATAATGGTTATAATTATTCTATATTGCCTGTAGTAGCTGACAGTAGAATTACAAATGGGTATCAATATACAACATTTTTATGGCAGGGTGTTGCTGACAATAATTCAATTGGCTATATTACACTGATAATTACCTTTACAGATCCCGTAACGATGGTAGGTCCGACGGCAAATAGTGTATCATTGACTACTACGGGGGCCCCCGGTCCAATTGATGTTTACTATAATGTAACGTGTGACGACTATGTATCAGCATGGATCAATGGCAATTCAACAGTAGGCCGACTTGATTTTAATACCAATAGTAAAATTCTGGGTGCTGATGTGGGCGGTTATTCATCGGGATTTACCGTGGATACTGTTGCAACATATACTTTATTGTTACCAACGCCCTATATTAGTGATGGTTCCACTATAGCGGTGACGGTAGGATTACCCTATCAGAGCACGACAGGAATTGAGAGTATAATCTGCGTTTATGCGTAAATGCCCAAATCTATCTGACTACTAGATGGCTCAAACTGTGCCCCCCGAGGATCAGCTTACCACGCTGTACAAAGCATCCCAGGGTTTTGCCAATTCTAACAGTGCATATGAGGTGGAACAGGAGGCATTTGTATCACGACCAAATATTCTTTCGGATCGCATTTTTTTAAATAATGTACCTGACTCTGCTCCAATCTCTCTTACTCAAGATATTACATGGGGTGTCGCGGGCTCTGCTGCAGCTCGCTATGTATCCTCTCTGTACTGGATTGTTAAATATACAGGGGTTCCACTGACACCTTTTGCGGGGAATCCTGATGAAACTTTTTATTTTGGATCGGCTATGAGCGGATCATCTATACCAGCCGGTACGAATTTACTTACAAATATGCTATTACCGCTTATGATTTCTACTTCTGCACCGACATACCGTATTACTGTGACGAACGCTACGGGGTCCACCGTGATCCCGCCGTCCAACTATATTCTGGATCGCTACGCGGGCATTATTACTATTTATCCTGGCAATGGTGTAAGCAGTACGGCTCCGCCCCTGATCTCATTTTGGCGATATGAAGGGCCAACGCTACGGGATGCAAATATAGAGTCAGATATGTCGGGTAATTTGGTACTGACAGGTAATTTGACAGTTACAGGTCTATTATCATCGCCCAATTTTTCAGCCGATAATTTATCTGCGACAAACTTAAATATTACTGATACGGCTACTATTAATGGGCCCACTACAATAGCAGACTCCTTGCAAGTTACAAATGATATTTCGTCTAATACCATTAATACAAATATTATGAATGCCAGATCATATATTAATGTTGGTAATGGTAACTCTACTATAACGGGTAATCTAACAATAAATCAAGTAGTGTCAGCGAGTGCTGCCGATATTCACGGTGCTATTACCGCAGACTCAACGATTACAGCGCAGGGTAATATTATAACCGGTGGCAGTCTTACTGCAGCAGGTCTTGTTACAGCAAATTCTGGAATAACCGTTCCAACTGGGTCCGTTATAGTTACAAATAATATTTCTGCCGGCTCTGGCACTGTAACAGGTACCTTGACAACAGGTGTTGTTACAGCGAGCGGCATTATTACTGCAAATAATGGTCTCACAGTTGCAGCGAGCAAAACATTGACTTCGGGTCCTATTACATCTAGCGGCCTCATTACTGCGAATAACGGTCTTACGGTTGGCAGTGGAACGTTAACTGCGGGTGCAATTACAGCCGGCGGTCTCATTACTGCCAATAATGGTATCACGATTCCTGCGGGTCGCGCCTTGACTGCGGATACAATTACAGCCGGCAGTCTCATTACTGCAAATAATGGTGTTACAGTTGCGGGCGGTAACTTAACGACGGGTATTATTACAGCCGGCGGTCTCATTTCTGCTAACAATGGTATTACAGTTGCACCAAGCAAAACATTGACAACCGGTCCCATTACGTCTAGTGGCCTTATAAGTGCTAATAATGGTCTTGCAGTTACAGGAACTTTAACTACCGGCGTTGTTACAGCCGGTGGTCTCATTACTGCCAATAATGGTATTACGGTTCCAGCAGGTCGCACGTTGACTACAGATGTAATTACAGCCGGCGGCCTCATTTCTGCCAATAATGGTATTGCGGTTACAGGCGCCTTGACTACCGGCGCAATTACAGCAGGCGGTCTCGTTACTGCAAATAATGGTCTTACTACAAATGCTATCACAGCCAACGGTCTTATTAATGCGAATAATGGTGCAACAGTTGCAGGTACATTAACCACAGCGGCCGTTTCGGCCAACGGTCTCCTTACAGCTAATTCAGGTGTTACAGTTGCTAGTGGAACCTTGACTGCAGGTGCTGTTACTTCCAATGGTCTCGTTACAGCAAATTCTGGTGTTACTGTTGCAGGTGGTAATTTGACGACTGGTATCATCACAGCCAGCGGCCTTATTACAGCGAATAATGGTTTGACAGTTGCATCTAGCAAAACATTGACCACAGGTCCCATAATATCTAGTGGTCTCATTACTGCAAATAACGGTCTTACTGTAGGTGGAACATTAAGTTTTAATGATTTAAATGTAAACGGTACACTTGTTGCGCCAAATATTGGCAATGGTACACCTATTGTAATGAATGGTCTTGTTAATGCTGCACTGGGCACGCCAAGTGGAGCCGGCGGAACACACGTAAATAATGTTTTATATGCTGACAAGGGTGCCCAAATTACAGGGCTGGGATTGAGTACAGACGATGGCAAAACATGGTCCCTTTATGTTCAAGGAAGTGGTATTCATGGTATTTTATTTGAGAGTATAACCTACATGAAATTACAAGGTGATATAGAAATAACTGGCAATATATATTTAAGTGGAAGTATATACCCAGGAACTAGGGATGCTAATCCTAAACCCCCGCCATATAATTATCCTTAGCACTCATTTCCCTCTTCAAAGAAAAGGTGGCTACGACACTTTCTGCTACCTCTAAGCTCGTGGTAATGCTCATAGGGTTCCTCGGTTAGTTCTTCCTCCGTAGGCTGGTCAATGAAGAACTGTACTGCACTTAGAATACCATCGTAGGCGCTGCCAATTCTGTTCACGGCAAAGAGCGCAGATGGCATCAGAGGAACATCCACCTGTAGATACTCAAATGGGTCCACGTCCTCGTGAAGAAAGTGAAGAATGTTGCTAATATACTTCTTCAGATCGGCTGCCACAAGGGTTCCCGTCTGAGGAACCTCCACGCTTTCGCTGTTACTATAACGGAAAGTTAGGGAGAAGCGCCGTCCTTCTTTGCGAATCAGAACCACATCATCGGTAGTTGCGTCCCTATTGGATGCCTTGCGGATAAATCGGAGACTGAAAGTAGGTGCCATCGTACTGGTAGTACCTGCAGTCAGTACGCCGTGTCAAGTTTTGGTTGTTGCGGTTACCGATCCGACTATTTGATTGTATAAAGAAGAATGGCTTCCTTGTACAATCGGACAGAGAATCTGGACAGTCTTAAAACCCGTCGTCTTATTTTTCAATATCCTGATGGAACCTATCCTGCACAGACCTCAGTGCCATTTATTTCAGATGCGCAGGGAACATTTGGATTTTCCAATATGACGGTGGATGCCTCCGGCAATGTGGTTATTATTGGTAATTTGCAAGTAGAAGGTGTTGCGGGCCCTCCTACTGGTGAAGCTAATTTTCTTGTAGGGCCACAACCAACTATTATTGGTTCAAGCCTACCGGCAGGTGTTAATCCCACTAAACTCTTTTTACAACCGAATGGAGGTCAAGTTGTTATGGGGGGCGGATATGGACCTACATCAAGTGCTCTTCTAGATGTATTCGGTTCTGCAAATATTCGCGGAACTCTTACTACAACTGCTGGTAACTTTACAGTTGATTCTAGTGGAAATGTGTATATTGCCGGTAGTGTATCACTTGGAACACCCTTGGATGTACCTTTTCTAGGTAGGAATCTGATTGGTGATATTAGCTACAATGCAGCTTCTATCACGGGTACTGTTAGTGGTTCCAAAATCGTCGGTGGAGATATTTGTGGAAATCTAGTTCTCGGTAATATTCGCGGGAATGCGATCTCAATTACTGGTGATGTTTCTGGTAATAAAGTTAAAGGCGATATTTGCGGCAATGCAATATCTATTTCAGGCGATATTTGTGGAAATCAAGTGATTGGGGATATTTGTGGGAATGCCTTCAGTATTATTGGCACTATTGAGGGTGATCAGATTACAAGTGATATTCTTAAGGGTGCAAAATATTTAACGGATCCTCTTCCCGCCAGTCAATTACAGCCATTTACTACAGTACCTGAAACCGTAATAGTGCCGACTACAACTTTAGTTGGACAAATTACGCGACCACCAATAGGTCTACCGAATGTTACTGTTGATGCCGGACTTTTATTTGGACAAGTTCCACAATCTGTAGACGTCTACGGGTCTTCCATTATATTTGATATTTCGGCTCAGCAAATAAAAGGGCCATTAACGCAAGCTACAATAGAAGGATTACGTATAACCGGTGATATTTCGGGAAGTCTGGTGGTCGGTCCCCTCGGATCCTCTGCCACAATACAAGGTCTCAGCGTGGTGGGAATAATTGATGCATCCCAAATTCAAGGAAATTTTTCTACCTCTGGAGTATCCATACCTGGCGCCATTATTACTGATATTTCAGGTTCCAAAATTTCTGGAACTCTTAGCAGTACCGCACGTATTGGCGGATCACAAATTAGTGGCACAGGTTCACTTGTTTTAGACCGGCTTGCAGCAGGTGATTTACCACTAGGTGTTACAATTCGGGGAAATCAGATTAAAGCCAATACAGATATATCAGGTGCTTTAATACTAGGCGGATTACCACGTGCTTTTATACCGGGTCCAAATATAACAGACGATATCTCAGGGAATCAAATCGTGGGAGCTATGCCACGAGCCTTTTTTTCTGCTGCAAATATTACCGGTACAATTGATGGTGGAAATATTAGTGGAAGACTTACAACACCCGCATCTATTAATGGTCAAATTATTGAGATCCAAACCCTTAATGGTAATGCTCTTGCACTGAATACTTTTATTGATCCATCCACGAATATTGATGGGAGTAGTATTAGATCTGGATTTGTAGTTGCTACATGTATAAGTGGTTCACTAGTGAATGCTACTCTTCCTGGTATAAATATAACGGGTGACATTTCAGGTGGACAAATTATGGGTAGTCTGGTTGGCCCACGAGTACAAATCAATGGAAATGCTGTCACAGACTTTACTCTTAAGGGTTCTTCACTTATTGAGGACACCGAGATTGATGCATCTTGTAATATTAGTGGATATAGCATTCAAAGAGATTTTGTAACTGCATCCTGTATTAGTGGTTCTCTTATACACGTGACTCTTGATGGTCAATATATTACGGGTGATATTTGTGGTGGACAAATTATCGGTGATATTTCTGGTTCAAGGGTACGTGTAAATGGAAATACTATTACAGACTATTCTCTTAAGGGTAGTGCACTTACGAACGGTACAACAATTGATCCTTCTGTTAAAATTAGCGGAAACAGTATTATAAATGGTCAAGTTGATGCTACATTAATATATGGTTCGCTTAATAATGCCACACTTAATGGTGTAAATGTTACAGGTGATATTTCAGGTGAACAAATTGTAGGTGATATTTCAGGCTCACGGATAAGCGTTAATGGCAACACGATTGAACCTGCTACACTTGATGGAAATGCGTTTAAAGATGGTACAGATATTAATCCTCTTGTTCATATTGATGGAGGTAGTATTGCAGATGACACTCTACTTGGTATAGCTTTTAAGAATCCTACATCAATTCCCTCTTACGTAACAATTACTGGAAGTAGTATTAACACAGGGTCGCTTCCTGGTGATAGACTTGCGCCAGGTACAAATATTTCTAACGTGGTAATTGAAGGAGCCAGTATAAGAGTAGGAACTCTTGCTGGTAGTGCACTTGCGTCAAATACACCAATTGCTAATGTGCAAATTGATGGAGCCAGTATTACGCCAGATACGGTGGATGGTGCTGCAATTCGGGTTAACACAACTATTAACTCAGCTGTGAATATTAGCGGCAACAGTATTACATCAGGATCAGTAGCGGCTGCACGTGTAAGTGGTACTCTAAGTGGAGCTTCTATTGACGTAAATAGTGTAACACATCCTTCATCAGGTCCTATATCATTTAATGCCAGTGGTATAGCATCAGTTAGTCCTCCAATAGGAGTCTACGCACTTTATGCAGTAGGAGATATTGCTTCAACGGGTAGTGCTGATCAAAAATACTCTTTATTTACGACTGCATACTACGGTGCTCCAGGTGTTGGAGCTAGTAATTATTGGTTTATAAGGCCTGTGACAAATAATTTTGGGACTGTGGTGACACTGTCTGCAACTACTGACTTTCTAAATTTACAAGTAACACCTGCAGGAATACTAAAAAAAATATTTTATAGTCTTATTTCAAATGTTCAGTTTCCTATTGTATAGATGCCGATGCCCCCTTGAGTTCAGGAGCCTTGAGCATAAAGCCGTGTCCATTCCCTCGCAGTCTCATCGTATTGCGCCCTGTTATCGCGATAAATCTTCGCAATATTCGGTTCCAGAGGATCATTGGGATTGGCATCCGTCAGCAGAGACAGAATGCTCAGCAGAACCTTGGAAATTGTGAGTGCCGGACTCCATTGACCCTTCAGAATATCAAGGCAGATGTTTCCCGCTGCATTGATATTTGGATGGTAGATTTTGGTCTTAAAAATAATAATCGGTGGCTTGAAAGGATAGTCGCTCGGAAAACGAATAGAAAGATCAAACACACCGCCTGTAAAGGGTGAATCCGGCGGTCCAAAGATCATCGCCGTCCATGTGAAAAAGTCATCACTGCTTACGGGACCGGCTGTACAATTTGCGGGAGGGTCGCTCTGAATCTCTTTGAATTCACGTTCAAGTCTGCGAAGAGCCATCGTACTTGCTGGTCTTGTCCTACGGCATGAAGTCAAGTTTTTAAGGATTCGCACGGTGCTTAGCAAAAGCGTTTTGTCCAGAGTTCCAAAATATCAAATATATTTAGTTTGTTGAGGGCAGCAAAATCCATGCCCTTCACCAGAATAAATTTGCGCATAAGTGCAGCATCAAATACATGGGCATCTATGGTCTTGATTCCCTCCATATAGGTGCGCGCAACCCGATGATAGCCATCCACAATTACATGCTTGCTCGTCACAATAATCGGGTAGGCCAAGTTCGCTTTCCGAATACGTTCGGCATCCGTCTTATATTTTTTAGCATCCATCTGTTTCAGAACACTCATCGGTTCTGTATCCCATACTGTTTTCTGTAATTGATCTAGTAGTGCGGCAATCTCTAACTTAACCTTGGGATGGCCAACCGTATTCAAATAGGCCAGCATCATATCAACACTGTAAATATGTTTTCCATCATTGTAGGTTCGTAGTTGTGGCATATCTCTATTCTATGTGCGGAGAATAGAGGAATGCTTGTTATCTATTCGCTAGCAGTGGCGGCCATCTTCGGCCTGACCCCCATTCTTGAAAAATATGTTTTAAATTCCATTACTGTGGAAACTATGATGATTCTATCAGGTCTCTTTTACGGGATTTTTATGGTGATCTATGTATTCTGCTGCCATGGTCCTCATTTTATGGCCGATATGCGGACTATGGCTGAACGTCCCGCTCTTTGGATACTGGTGGCTCTGTCCGCATTTTTGATCTTAGTCGTGGCTAATTTTCTGTATTTGTCTGTTCTGAAGGATCATAAAACCTATATAGTATCTGCAATTACATCTGCATATCCATTTTTTACAGTGATAGCCGGGTTTCTGCTTTTTCATGAGATGATTTCAATCACCCATTTTATCGGAATCGTAATGATTTCTGGTGGCGTGTTTGCCCTTACTACCTAAGGTTGCAAGTGGAGTTTACCCTTGGAATACTTGATCGCGGTCTGTAGTTTCCCCTTTGTAAGCGGTGTACTATACATACGAAAATCCTGAATACAGCCTCTCATATTCTTGCCAATGAAGTTCTCGGTGATCTCCATAGCAGGACTGAGGCGACCATCCGTTTTTTCTGATACTAGGGTTCCATTGAGCCAGAACTGCCACGTCGGCCACCAGGCAGTGGCATCCGTCACAGTAACCGCTACATGTTGCCACTGGCCTGTCTTTGCAGTAGACATGGGGGACTCCAGTCGCATGATACGATTCTCTTCATCCCAGATTTCAAAATAGTAGCGGGCAGAGGCTGATAGCGAAGGGGAAGGGGGAGGTCTCCCCGTTCTTGCAGGCTCCGTGAGCTGTCCTATGGCTTGTACAACCTCGGACCTTACTTCTTGGGCTGCAGGCATGTGTGGGATCGCAGGTAGGTTCGGTCCTCCTCCGTCCACACCAATTACAATCCGATCCTGTTTCCGAACATTCTTTGCCGGATTTGCACAATCTACCACTGTGGCGTCTTTCTCAAAGCCGTCCCACCAGACCCAGAAAGAGATGGCGCGAAGCTGACGGGGATGAATGGCCTGATATAACTCAAAGGTGCCCTTTTCTCCCCATCGTAGATAGTCGGTAAGGGGAGGGGCCGGTTCTCCTGCTTCCTGCGAAGCAGCGGACCAGCGATTGAGCTGAAGACCCCGACTCACTTCAGGATTTAAGAGGGTGGGGAAGATGGGCCGACCAAAGACCTGAAACGCCGCATTACTGGCATAATCTTCCTTATCATCACGCCACCGGAACCACACTAGGCAGCCCTCATAGGCCTCCAGTAATTCTTGTATATAAAACGGCGGTTCGGCATCCCGCTCCTCCTTCTTTTTGAAACCGTTGAAGCTAGCAATTGCACAGCTTGAATAGTGTTCACCTGTTTTTTCATCTTTCAAAATGCGACAATAGTCCATACGCCTGCTTGTCGTATTAGCTGTTGAAAGTCGCCAGTAATCGTCACGACTAAACCGAAACCCCTCCCGCTTGGTAGGTGTATTATATTCCATCGTATCCATACCGTCGCGGCGGCCCACGGCACAGGCGATACGCAAGGAGTCCGGATCTGATTTTTTTGAGATGGCACGACAAAAGTCGGTGGCGACGCCAAGGCCCTGCAGATCCACAAAGGCTTCTTTGTATCGCAGATCTCTTATATAGCCAGCGGCTTCTCCCCAGCCATCGCTTGACAAACCAATGTCGCTTCGTTTTGGTGCAGAAAAGCCTTCGCTAACGGTTGCGCCTACCGTTTCTGACATGACATAGCCAATCAAAAGTACTAGCACAAAAATAGTCGGCCATGCCAGCATCGTCCCTTACCGGTTAAGGCCAAATTAATGTACAGAAGTTTACCGTGCCGGTAAACCGATCAAACTAATCTCTTTGCAGCCCATAAGGAATGGACCCACAGATCGGTGGACGGTTATTAGGTCAGGGAGTCTACGGGTGCACGTTTGATCCCGCTCCCCGTTGTGCAAATGGCTCTGTTTTCAAACAAATTACGGGTCTGCCTGCTGTGGGTAAAATTACTTCTGAAGATTCAGCCGATGAATTGGCGATCGGTCAAGCTATCATGGCATTACCCTTGGCCCCCCTCTATTTTGCGTTGCCGACCAAAGTCTGCAAACCAGCACTTCCAGTACAGGACCCCGATGCATCCACCTGCAATGTACTCAAGGAGTATAGCGAAATGTCTATGCTTGTGATGCCCATGGCTGGGCAGCCGCTACTGAAGTATGGTATGAATCACAGTCGTTTGACTGAGACTTATAAAAAGATATTTATTCATTTGCTGGAAGGTGGAGCAATTTATCAGCGTGCCGGGTATGTTCACAATGACATTCATATGGCAAATATTCTTGTGGATGACAAGAGTGTCGCACGGTATATTGATTTCGGTCTGGCATTCAAGGTTTCAGACGTAAAAACGTGGGGTGATGCGAATCTTGGAACGGACTTCAAACCACAGTATATTTTTCAGGCACCGGAAGTGCATGCGGTCCGAATGGTTAAAAATGGCATTCGTGTGATAGATGGAGTACAACAATTGTATTCTCAAAATCCGGAATATCGCCAGATGGAACATCGGTTTCCTACAAGGAAACGATGCGATGATTCATTGACATCTCTTATTGCATCTTTCAAGGGCTCTTCTGCCGACTTTGTTCGTACCTATGGACACCAATTTGATGCATGGCGAATCGGTCTGTGCATGTGGTTTATGTGGGACGATTTGCTACACTCATTGGAATTTGATTTTAAGAAGAGTGAACTTTATAAAGAGGCGGATCTCATTCGGAAGGTCATGGGAGGTCTGACGGATTTTGATCCACGAACACGCATGACGATGGCAGGCGCATTAAAGGTGTTAGACCCAAATAATCGGCTTGCTTAACGTGTGTGCTTCGCACCATGTCGGATTTATTGCGGCTTTCACTGCGTTTCAGCAGCGCATAAATCCTTATCCTCTTGCTAATTTAATAGTCTTTCGTCGTGGTGCGCACCAGAATCCACAAAAATCCTTGTAATTTAAAAACGACCCTTTAGGACGATAATCCCTAGCGGCTGTTTGTGGATTCCAGATGAGCTTTCCCTCTGCATCAAACCGTTTCACCGGATTAGAACCATCCTTATGACTCCAAAATCCATCTGGATCCTGGCGATAAAAATGGTAATCTTCTCCTGGGTGAACTACAAGAGCTATTTTGCTTGAACCCAAAGGGCATTTTTTTTTGAAAGTGGTTGGACGTAGTTCCGGGACATCTTGCGTCATGAGATGTGATACAACCGTACATGAGCGTCCTTCTGCCTTTTGTAATTCATTGGAAAGACCTTTTGTACCACCTGGTTGATGAAATAGCGGCTCACATTCCGGACCCTTTCCATCACATTGGGTTATCTGAGCTGGATCAATAACATCCATACTATAGTCCCAACAATTGTGACGATCCTGAATGGTAGGATCTTTGTTATAACGGTCTGGATTCAGAGGAGGTTCAGATAAAGAACGCGGGCTCATATCACAGTTTTTATGATGATTCTGGCAAAATAGTGATCCTGGTAGAGCTAGTAGTGGACACGGCTGGCTCTGATGGTCCAGGCACCTGCACTTGATCCCCTTCGGAAGCCCCTTGTTCATCCCCTTCGCTTGTACTTGCGACTGCTGTAACGGATTTTTTGGAAAGGGTTGCGGTTGCGGTTGCGGTAATGGGAGGGGTGCTGAGAGCACCTGACCCAAGCGATTTTTTAGACGTCGGCGTGTCTTGTTTAATATTGAGTGGGAGTGTTTTTGTGTTTTTTTGTGAAATTTTTGACGCTTGTGACGACTGTGGTTGACCATCATCGTCCTCTACTAGAGCAATAGAATCTCGCACTGGAGTGTTCAAATTTGATTGATCCGCGGGTGAAGGAACCATCAGGTCACCTGACGGTTTTGCCGAAGGATCTGCGGGTTTTGCAGCAGCCGGTGGCTTTGTACTATCGTCACCTGCTTTCACGTATTCTTCATCCACACGAGCCATGTTAATTTTTTCCAACTGTGAACAATAATATACAAATTGATTCGCATGAGATGGCCGGTGTGTGCCGTGGTGACCCGAATAACGACCCGCTAACTGAATAAATTGCCATGTTTCTGAACGAAGCCGTTCGGCTGTTGCATGGAGAGAGAAAAAGCGCTTATCTAATTTGAACAGCGTCATGACTCCATTTGATGTTGTGACTGCCAGGCTGATCGCCCATGTTACCCAGTACAAATAGGCCGGTGCAGTATTGCCATTTTGGATACTCAGAAGTGCTGGAACCGCTAGACTGCCCACGGTCATTGTAATTCGAAACATATAAAATAAGACTGCATAGAGGCGGCACCGATACCTATATTCATCCATAAGAAAACGATAGCGTTCTTTGATGCTATGGCGTTGTATTTCCGTGAGATCCTTGAGATCATCAAAAATATCATCCATATGGTCGGCAAACTTCATGGATCGTATACCAGTTACCACCGGTGTTGACCAACACATTTGGTCTCCGCGCGGTTTATAAAACTTGACCTTGTACGCTGTCCTTACGAATCGTAAGGATAAGTAGGATGACCTATTTATTAGCAACGAGGTATACCGAAGGTTCGGAATTGAATCTGTCAGATCAAATTACGATACCAGGATCTTTATGGGAGTCTCTAGCTGCTAGCGGTAGCAGCGGTGGCAGTAGCAATCCAGTCTTTGTGGAAGTAGGAGAGGAATCCGGGGTTGTGGGTCGCATTGTTCCTGGAATTGCTAGCACTATTTCTGAAGATGCAGCGCAGTTGCCCCGATGGATGATTGAGAGACTGGGGCTCGCAATAGATTCCGATTGTTGGATCTCTTTGACAGTTACACCTCTTCGTACCGCTGCAACTATAACGCTGAGGGCGCGTGAGGAATCTATGTTAACGGACTTGGGTCCTGAGCCGCTAGAGGCTCTCAGTGCGGCACTTTCGGGAGCCTATGGGCCGAGTTGGGCATGTCTGTCTGTTGGTTCAGAGTTGCCATTGGTCATAGGTATCTTTGATATTATGGGGATTCGTTCGGCGGATGATGAACCGCTTACTATGGCCTCTATTCTGAATACGGATGTGAATCTTGATATTATGCCGGCCCTGGATCATGTGGATACGCCTGTACCCTTTACACCTCCTAAGCCAGAGCCATCGCCTACACCTGCTGCACCACAGCCGTTGCAGCAACCGTCGCAGATGCAGATAAATCAGCAACAGCCGTCGCAGGAGCAGAGACCTAGAGCCGGATCCGTAGTTGGCTTTGTGCCCTTTTCTGGACGCGGTTATCGCCTCGGTGATCCTTAGAATCCTGTGTGCGGGTGAATCTGTGTTCTGACCAATTCTTCAAAACCGCGAAGAGCCGCTGCAAAATTTGGACTCGGTTCAAATGCAATGGAACGCTTTTGTTTAATCATCATCATGACACGAATGAGTGGCTGGCCCGTGAGAACCATGAGGAAAAAGGCACACGCGGTAGTGGAACGCTGCATCCCAGCATGACAGTGGATCAGAATTGGATGATGTTGTTTGTATTCACGCATGATCTTATAGGCAATTTCAGGGGCCCATGCCTCCATATTTTTGATCTCAGCCGGTTGCAGATTATCATCCACCGGAATCCTATACTGATACGGCACTGAGGGATGGAAAGGAATCTGTTTAGAACAATTAAAAACGGCTTGAATTCCATGTCTTGCTAACCATTCTCCACTAAGTGCTGGTTCCCACCGACTGATCCATACACCGGGTATAATCTCATCTGCATTCTCTTCAGGTACCCTGTCCATCTTCTAAAGAGTACGATTCATACTAACTGATCTGACCTAGAACCGAAACAGTGCATCCCGAATTAACTGAATCGCCTGCTCATCTGACATGACCCCTCCTGATGCATCTTGTATCAGGCGCGGTGCATTAAAAAATAGAGGATAGGTTAATATACTATACAAGGGGGGTGCAGGGGCTGCAGCAGCAGGAATCGCAGGAAGTGCAGGAAGAGCAGGCAGCAACAAATTAGAACCGGCAGCACCCGCAGCACCAGCAGCCGATCGCAGCAGTTGCAGCCTCGCAGAAGCTGGATCCGGCAAAACAGTGCGATTGTAGAGGCGACGAACATCTGCGTAGATATGATCTTCTGAATACCAGTGCCGCCTCGCTTGAATGTGAAGATTGATATACAATGTATAATCTCTGGCCATGGCCAACCATTCACGGTGCATGGGCGTGTGGGGTGTTTGACGCAACCACCGTCGCAGCGCAACCGTTGAATAATTGATCTGAGCAGTATCCAATAGATTCATGACCGTATCAAACACCAGCATTACATTATCATCGTGCAGATCCTTGAAATAACTCTGGATTGCATGTTGGGATAGCAGGGCCGAGTTCTCATCATGAAATCGTCGTAGGCAAAAACGCGCGGCCCAAAAGGCCGAAAAAAGAACCGGCGGACACTGACCGCGTTTCGCATAATCGGCAATAATTTGTTGACATATAGACATTGTCTGAGGCATAGTAAGTTTCGTATTTGTCCAAGGATTCGTCGGAGCACGGGGAGATGGAAGCATTTCATCTGACATGCAGATGTTTGTCAGAAGATTTGTAAAAATATCGCGGCGATGAAATCGGTAGATTTGCCGATGTTTCGTATCTGTTAGAAAAATGGCATCTTTATTTGCAATAGGGGCCATATCAATCATGTCCACATTGCACTGTGTCTTTTTTCTCCATACAAGATTACACCATCGTTGACGTACAATGTGCGCAAGCCATCGTTGGCGCTGGTTACCATAAAAAACGGTTTCTAACTGTTCTATATAGTCCAGCGGTCTGAGAGAAACTGCAATAGGATTATCGGATAAATCACGATAGGCATCATCTATTTTAGCAATCCATTGACTGAGTGTTATGTCCTTGTACCATAGGGATTCTAGTGCAAAATAGCATGCTTTTTCGGGAGGATCAAGCAGCCGAATCATGCCGGGTGCAGGTGGTGAAATAGCGCGTGTAGCCCAGGGGGGCGTAAAGTATATGGGCGGTCCAACAATCAGAGATTGAGGCTGCTGCGACTGCTGTCGTACTCTAGCTCTTGTTCTTGTAGCCGATGAAACAGGCTCTAATGAGTGACGTGAACTTGGCAAAGTTGTGCCAGGATTAAAAATAAATTGATCTAGTGAAATTGTGCGAATGCCTGGTGGTATTCCTGGCAGATTTTCTGACACATCCATTACTGACTATAGCCACGATTTCGCTTTAGCCCACTTCATTATTAATTTTTATATAAATAGGAGACCCCTCATGCTCAATTTTCTTAAAGGTAAAAGGAACGGACATGCCATCTTCACGAACAGTTGTGTCAGAAGTAGCCCAGTACACTGTACCTTTCCATAGAAAAGCCTGCGCCTGCTCTATTGTAGCCAACTGATCATCAGAACCCAGGCAACAGTGTTGACTCGGTTTTGAATGTACATGTACGTGGCAAGCGGTTGTTGCTGTCAGACGAAGGCGGCCACAGGGGTGCCATAAAAGACCTGTTTTTTCCCACCAAGGACATTGGCCGGTCTCTTCATCGCCAATGAGCATCGTCTGAGGGCTACCTGTGCCCTGGCATCGTTTCAGAACCTCTGCGACAGGGAGTCCTAGTGTTCGCGCGACTTCACTTAAGAATTGTCGGTCTGATTGAATAACAGCTTCCTCCAGATCAGCTGCCATACCTCTTGGCAGCCTTAGTTGTGTAGTTGTCATACAGGACGGACAGGTAGGCGGCTGGGGGTCATCACTTTTTGGCGCATACCATAGGGCCCGTGCGCAGGAGACCTGGATAGGAACCCACCATAACACCATGAACGTCGGGATACACATCAGCGCCACAGGCATTCAAGATCACCCACCAGCCATAGCCGCCACTAATACCGATTACAATGCCTGCAAGAACTCCCACAAGTGTTTCACAATCTGTTGCTATGCATCGCGCAACCAATAAAAATAAGAACAATAATATAATCGCAAGCATGCTAATCAAACCAACGCCCTTCCGTTGTTGAACAGAAATAGAGGCGGCAGCTTTGAGAGAAGGAGGCGATTGGGTATAGACATTATTCGCATTTGTAAAAATATAGGTTGCAAAAAAAGCACTGAGAGCAACCCATAAGGAAGGGAGCGCGTTATAATTACCACCTTCTGCTACTGGCAGCAACGAACATGCCTTAATGACGTGCTGGCCGGGTAACTCTGCCCATCCAGGTAATGGCCCAATTGTTTTTGTAAACAGATACTGGATTGTCAGTGTAAAAATTGTGACTAAGATGCCACCAATGGCTACAAAAATCCACGATAGACGGCCCGTCATCATACCGACCACAAAGAGTGTAGAAATCATTGCATTTGGAAAAAATCGTAAGATACCGCTGAGCATTTCTATGATGGTTGACATCACCCTTGCTAGTTATGAAGAATTTGTCTGCATTAATCTGTAGGACAGACGTACAAAGGGCTGCCATTGTTGATACGATCTTTGAGAAGGGGAATGCCCCACAGATTTGTCGCGCGGCGTCCTGTAGAATAACCGGCTACAATATATCCCAAATAACCGATCACAAATCCAAACAGAAGACCTGCAATTGCAACAAGGATAGAGTCGCAACCTGACCAAATACGAAATAGAATCGCAGCAATGACAATGAGCGTCGCAATGAGGGTCGTTGATACAAGTGAGGCCCGGGACATGACTTGTGCATCAATTTCTTCTTTATAAAGCTGTAGGAGAGCAAGACCTACACCATAAAAATAACCAATTGTTGCAGTATAGACTGAAGGAGCTGAAGGATTCCAGAGCCGTTCGGGCGCATTGGGGCCGCGAAGAAGACGATCCCAGGATCTACCAATAAACCCAGTATTGCACATGTCAGTAGAGGATGTCAGGGAGGCCTCATCAATGCCTCCAAATTTCATAATAAGAAGACCAACGGCATTTGTTAGAAGTTGGGTACCGGCTGCACCAGCGGCAAGTCCAACCAGTGCGGGGTTTGCTAACACGATAGCTAGGAGAATAATACCCGCCATGAGAGTTTCGGGAAGAATCTGAAAATTATACATAATGGCCGCTGAAATATAATCCGTGTAAATCGGCATGTCCTCTACTGTACGAGGCGTTTTCACAAAGCTTGATGCCTTACTGAACTATCAAAAGGACCCAGCAAAAAGAGATGGGAATTCCTAGTTTTTATCGCCATCTTTGTAGGCGATTTCCCTCGTTGATTACCAGTGGCCCAGGTCCACGACCAGAGTGGCTCTGTCTGGATTTTAATTGTGCCATGTACTATGTGCTGCGGAAGATGCGACCTTTGGCTGAAGCGCCTAGCAAAAAGATATGGGAAACGGAGTTCTGTGATGCAATTGCAACTTACATGACGGAACTTATTACGCTCGGGAAACCTACGAAAGGGGTGTATGTGAGTTGTGATGGAGCAGTGTGCGCTGCGAAGCGGCGCCAGCAGAGGTTACGCCGCTTTAAGGGACCTTGGATCTCGGCACTTGAAGCAGAAGTTACCGGAAAACCAAAGGCGACTGAGTCCTGGGATCAAAATGCGTTGACGCCTGGTTCAGCTTTTATGGCACAACTGGGATCTGTCTTGAAAGCTACAGGTGCCAGCCTAGCAAAGTCCACAAGCCTGGATGTCATTGTGAGTACTACAGAGGAGGCAGGAGAGGGCGAACACAAATTGCTAGCCCATATGCGGCTTGTGCGATCAATGACCTGTACAATCTACGGACTTGATGC
>Ga0209550_10001222_pt1 | contig 24761 bp, 19 predicted proteins | sample LauGreSuBDMM15SN_2_FD_187567 | JGI IMG/M metagenome (GOLD analysis project Ga0209550, IMG submission 187567) | Freshwater lake microbial communities from Lake Michigan, USA - Su13.BD.MM15.SN (SPAdes) (version 5) | ecosystem: Environmental > Aquatic > Freshwater > Lake | place: Lake Michigan... | reverse complement strand
GAGCGAGAGATGCTCGTGCGCGCAACGCGGAGCATGGTGTTGCAGACGCGGCGCCGCTGATCGATGCGAGAGTCGCGATGCGTTGGAGCGCTGAAGGTCGACAGACGTTGGCGCGCCGTCCTTAGTTGCAGTCGCCCCACTCGCCGAGCAGGATCCCAAGATCGGCGCCGTTGGTAACGCTGTCCCCGTTGAGGTCGGCACCTGCTCCGCCCCACGCTCCAAGAAGAATGCCGAGATCCGCTCCAGTCACCACTCCATCGCGATTGAAGTCGCCGGGACACGGCGCGGTGGCGCAAGGAATCGGAATTCCATCACCAGGGTTCGGCAGCGTTCCGTTGGCGATGTCGCAGTCATCCGGTTGACCATTCTGGTTGCAGTCCGGTGTTGCCACTCGGAATGCGCTGCTCGGAATGATGGCCGGTGCTACCCCCGACTGTGATGGCAGCAACCATCGAAGGCTGGCGCGTTGCTCGCCAGCGCCCTCATGGAACTCCATCCGGATGCTGTAGGTGGTTTGCCCCTGCAATGTCTTCGTTGCGAAGCCGGTGCCCGAGCCACCGAGCCACCGGTCGATGACGAGGGCGTTGTCAACGTAGAGGCGACAGCCATCGTCGCTATCGGTGTGGAATTGGTAGACGCCGGATTCGTTGGGAGTCACCAGTGTGCCGGTCCAGATGGCAATCACATCGTTGTCGGGTACACCATCGGGGAACCAGTTGCCGCCGCTGAAGTCGATCGTGGCATCGAAGCGCTTGCGGAGCAGGGTGCCGGGGCGGAATGGATCAGCGGGGTCCGACCCACCAAGTGCCGTGAAGTATCGACCGTACAGACCGTTCACGGTGCTCTCGCAAGTATCGATCGCACCGTTGCCGTTGCAGTCGGGCGCACCCACTGCAATGTCACATGCATCAAGTTTGCCGTTGCCGTTGCAGTCGGGACCGCCCTGCGCGAGCTGTATGTTGTCGGGCACTTTGTTGTCGTCGCAGTCACCAAACTCGCAGAGGTCGGACGCACCGTTGCTATTGAGGTCGACCCGCGTTCGGTACCAACTACCCGGCAGTGCATCCCATGGACCAGTTTCAGCCATACGCACTCGAACGCGCATGCGCTGATCGCCGCCGAATTCGCGGAGGTCATACTGCAAGAGGTGCACTCCAGCGGTGAGCAGAAACGGACCACGCTCGGCGCTACCGGTGTTTGAAGTGAACAGGAGCGTCGTGTCCACACGCATGGTGGCGGTATCGTCGCTCTGCATTTGGAAATAGTAATTGCCAGTCACGGGAATATTGAGTTGTCCCGTCCACCGCACGGAGAAGTAGTCGGTGGGCACATCGGACGGCTGCCACGTATTCCCGCCGCTTTGGTCGGTGACATTGAAGTCAAGCCCCAGTGGTCCGCTGGCGTCGAGGCGACGCGCAACGACGGGGCCGCTGAAGTCATCGGTTGCGTAATAGGAGCCCACCAAGCCAGCCAATCCCGTCTCGCATGAATCCGGGATGCCGTTTTGATCACAATCGATCGCTACCGATTCGCATTGATCGAGCACCACATTTGCGTTGCAGTCAAGGCTGGGGTTTTGTGCAATCTCCACCGAGTCCGGAACAAAGGATCCGTTGCAGTCGGCGCCTTCGCAGATGTCGAGCACGCCGTTGCTATTGGCATCAATGCCCGCGATAAAATTGCTGTTGGCAATCACACTCCACGTGGTGGTGGTCGACACCTTGCGGGAGACCCGGATGTTCTGTGCGCCCGTATTTTCGCGGAATTTCACTTGCAGCCAGTGCACCCCGGCGTTGATCTGCATTGGCGTGGCAGGAAAGGTGTGCTCCCCGTTGCCTTCAAATCCACCCAACAAGACGCCATCAAGATAAAACCAGCAACCATCGTCATGACTGACTTTGAATTGGAACAGTCCTGATTGGTTGAATAGCAGACCGCCCGTCCAGCGCACGGTGAAGTTGTCTTGTGGAATGCCAGCAGGAAGTGTCCAGCCATTAGCGCTGTTGAGGTCAAAGCTTCCGGCGCCGCCGAGGTCAACCCGTGCTACTGGGGTTCCGCTCCACGTGAGATTCGGAAAGTACTGCGCAACCAGACCTTGGACGTTGATTTGTTGCGGGTCGAGAATTCCGTCGCCGTTGCAATCTTGTGCGTGTGCTACTGGGTCCAGTCCGGTCAAAGACCCCAAGCACGCGACGGCAACCACTACAGCAACACGTCGGATACTCATCGGAGACAGCCCTTTGATTGGGGTGACCTCGCCGTCTGGCTCTGGTCGGGGTGGACAGAATCAGACTGGGCAGGCGCCCCAGGCACCGAGCAGTAGTGAGAGGTCCGCACCGTCGACGACACCCGATTGATTGATGTCCGCGGGACAGATGCTGCTGCTGCATGGTCCCCATGCACCGAGCATGATCGCCATGTCGGCACCAGTGACAAATCCGTCCTGATTCAGGTCTGCAGGGCATGGAGTCGGCGAGGAACCGCCAGCGGTGCTGAACATCGGGGTCATTGGGGCTGATGTGTAGTCATCATTGGCCGGCATGTTCAGGGGGGTATCGCCCTTACTCGACCGATTGAACTTCTCGGCGGCTACCGGTGCCATGACTGCCAAACCCATGACACTGACGATGATTGCAGCAGCGGTGTTACTCATATTGCCAACAAGGTACTCCCCTAAGGACGTGAGTCAAGATTGCAACAAGATATTTCCAGAAAGATATTTCCAGGCGTTAATTGGCTAATAATAACTGATTTTTAAAGCGCTTAAGTCATATCAGCGCCACCCCCGCACCGACCGCCTCCGCACGGATCATCACGATTTCCGGGGCTGGTCATCCCGGCCAATGCTGAGGACTTCGGCCACGGCAATCTTGCGCACCAAGAGCGTGAGTTCGCGGCGAACTGCGCGGAGCTTCACGTACATCACCAGAAACCCGAACGAAGTGCCAATCACCAGGAGGTAGAGCAGTAGATCCGCGCCTCGGCCAATGCCAAGTGCGCGGGCCATTGCAGTGGTCGAATTCGGGAAGAGCGTAAGGACCGCTCCCAGCACAGACAGCAAGAGAACGGCAGCCCCAGTGACGCGGCCCACCACTTGCTTTGACAGCAGCGCGATGGCCGTGATGGCGCTGATGACTGCAAACGTGAGCAAGATAATTTGAAAGGATGTCATCCAAAGATCCTCGAAATGGCGTAATGGAACACAATGCGGAGACTGGCCGACGCGTGCTGACCCTTGCTCATGGAATACTCGGTATACCGAATTGTCGTTGGATACTGTCGAACGCGCAATCGACTGCGCGCGACCAGGTCGATGAACTGACTGGCATGCGCCATTCGATCCGCGGTAATTTCGCAGCGCTCGGCGGCGAGGCGGGACAGCACTCGTAAGCCGTTGTGCACATCTGAAAGTGCAATGCCGCTCGAGAAGCGATGCATCAACGCGGCTGCGCGAATCAACACTGCGCGGTGGGGGGGCATGGATGACTGTCCAAGAAAGCGGTCACCGAGTGCTACATCGCATTCGCCACTTGCTACAGCAGAGGTCATTCGCACAAGGTCGACAACTTGATGTTGACCATCAGCGTCGAAGTGCGCTATGCGAATTGCCCCCATTTTTAAGGCAAATTCAGTACCAGTTTGCAACGCCGCGCCCTGGCCGCGATTGACGAGATGACGAATCGAATAGGGTGCAATTGCCGACAGTTGGTCCCATGAGCCATCATTGGACCCGTCGTCAACAGCAACTACATTTGGGAATGTCTGCAGCAGTTCTGTCAGTACATCGGTCACTGTGGTGGCTTCGTTATAGACAGCCACCACCACCCACGTCCCTGCAGCCGTTGGCTGATCCATTGCTTGAGCGTGTCGCGTGTTGGCTGTCACGGTGCAACCGAAGGTACCATCTTCGACACGCTATGCAAATGTCTGACCCACAACCCGATGGAGTAGATGGGCATGGTTCACGTAACGAGATGTGGTCGGCTCGCAATTCCAGCAGGCCATCTGCTGGCCTAGATATGCACTTTGGGTGGGGGCTCATACTTGCGGCAGCTGTGTGGATCGTTGTGTTGCTGACATGGCGCGCAGCACTCAAAGCGGACTTCGTTTTTGACGATGTGGTGCGAATCATGGGTGAGGAGCGTCTGATTGTTGCTCCGTGGGATTCATGGCGTGCCATGGTTGCTGGCCAGCGACCGCTCGTGCAATTGTCGTTGGGGATGAATCACTACTTGGGTGGACTTGATCCACGTGGGTACCACGCCTTCAACATGCTCGTTCATGCCACTGCGGCGGCTATTGCATGCCTGGTGGCGTTGTGCTGCATTCAGTGGTTGCGAATTCGCAAGGCGGTGCAGATGTCAGAAAATGCTGCTCATTTTTGCGCATTTTCAATTGCGCTCCTGTGGTCCTTGCATCCGTTACAGACCGCTGCGGCGACGTATGTCATTCAGCGTGCGGAGTCGATGGCCGGGCTATTCACACTGACGGCTGTGCTCTGCCTTTGCTGCGCGGCGAGGTGGCCCCACGCGCCGGTTGCGTGCGCGCGCGAGCGGGTACGCGTGGCTGCCTGCGGTGTAGCGGCGGTGGGCTGTTGCCTGCTTGCGATGGCGGCAAAGCCGACGGCTGCAGCGACGCCAGCGATACTCCTTGCGATCGATGTGTTCGTGGTGGCCGGCTCATTCCGCGCAGCGCTTCGGGCGCGGTGGTTCTTGCACGCCGCACTGTGGGCTACAACACTTGCGCTCATACCTCTCGGAGTGGTGCGGGGCTTGTTTGCGAGTGCGGCAGGGAATGCCGGCGCTGGATTGCGTGTGGCGCAGATGACGCCTTGGGATTACGGTTGCCTGCAAGTGCGAGCAGTAGGCCTTTATATGGGCGAGGTGGTCTGCCCGTGGCTGATGTCCATCGATCATGGTCCGGAAGAACTTGTTGCCACATGGACCGTCGTGGTGGGGGCGGCAACGCTCATAGCGATCGCTGTGATTGCGGCGTTCGCTGTTGTGCGCGGCGCCTGGTGGGGCATCCTGCCGATCTTCTTTGCATTGGCGTTGGCACCAACTTCCAGCTTCGTTCCACTGGCGGATGTTGCTGCCGACCACCGTATGTACCTGCCGCTCTTCGCGGTGATGGCTGCCGCGGTGGCGATATCCGCTGCCATGTGCAGCCGCGCACGTCGGCACAGCGTTGCAGCCGGTACACGCGCAAGCGTTGTGATGATGGCACTACTACTGATCGTTGTTGCGGCCGAGGCCTTTGCAACAAGCCTGCGGAATCAAGAGTACGCGGACCCGTTAGTCCTCTGGGGTCAGGTGATCGAACGCCGCCCGACACACGTGCGTGCGCGGATCAATCGTGCCGGAATACTCATGAAACTTGGGCGTGATGATGAAGCGCAGGCGGACCTGGACGTTGCCGCGGAGCGGCGACCACAGGATCCGCTGTTGCGTCTGCATTGGGGAATACTTGAGTTGCATCGCGGTCATGCTGCAGCTGCGCTTGAACTGTTCACGCTTGCGGCACCATCATTGCGGCACAGTGCCACCCTGCATGGCGCTACCGGGGAAGCCCTTCGTGTGCTTGGTCAACCGTGTGTAGCGGCTCAATCATTTCATCGGGCAGCGGAACTTTCGCCGAGTGAACCGCGCTGGCGAATCCTTAAAGCGTCGAGCCGCGCGGAATGTGGCGACAACGACGCCGCGGCAGGTTCACTTTCCGAGAGTCCACGGCAATGAACGTGATGCCATTATTGTTTTGGTTGGCGCTACTCCTACCTGGAGCGGCGGTCGCTCGCCGCCTGATTCCCCAGGAATTGCGAGGTGGTGTGCTTCCATCCATGGCCGTCTCGTGGATGACTACTTTCGTGGTGCTGGCACCCGTGGTGATTGTTGGTTACCTGGTGCGAGTACCAACGGCGCCAATGGCTGTACTGTTGGCGGTGTTCATCATGTGGGGCGCTATTGATTTACTGCGTGCTCGTGCATGGGTGGGTACCAGACACGCTTTTGTGGCGATCATCGGTGTTGCGGGCGCGGTGGTGTTGATCGATCTTGTCCTTGCGGAGCGTGTTGGAGCCATTCTCAACAACGATGCGCGCGTGCATATTGCTCGGATTCGATTCCTGGTTGAGCACGGTCTTTCCAACGGCGATCCATTCATTCAAGGGCCTGTGGAGTTCCCGTATCCGATTTACCACACCAATATTCTGCATGCACTGCACACCATCGCTTGCAAGTTGATGTTTATCGATCCGTTGCAGTGTTGGTTTGGCTCGCTTGGAGCATCGCGGCTGATGATGGCGAGTGCCGGTGCATACCTCGCATGGGTGGTTCTTGGCGGTTCGTGGGCCCCATGGGTGGCCGCACTCATGGTGGTTGTTCACCGAGCCCCGTACGACTACACGCTCTACCCCAATCAATTGGCGCCATGGTTTGCGATACCCATCGCAGTTGCGGTAGCAATCCGGCTGCTGAGCGCTCCGCGGGACGTGCATGCGTTGAGTGTCGTCAGCGTTGTATTCATCATGGCGGGTGCGGCTGCAGTGGTTGGCATGATTCATCCGCTTTATGCAGGCTTTCTTGTGGTGATTGTTGCACCGATTGCGGGTGCGGTTGGGCTGTGGAGATTGATTCGTGGTATGCCTGGTGCGGTCGCCGCGCTCATGGTCACCGTGACGGTGGTGGTTGTTGGCGGATTGTTCCCGTTGGCGGCCAAGACCATGACGGCGTCAGAGTCAGCGTCGGGATATGTCGCGCCTCCTTCGGAGCGAGAACTTGCGCGCCGCGCGCGCGACCGGGCACTGAACGCGCAAGCACCTCCCTCGGTGGCCAGCGCCGCGAGTACGAACGGGGTGCCGGGCAATGCTGACGCGGAGGGACGTGATCGTGGATCCGCAGTTCAATCGCAAGATGGGTTCACCACGTGGCAGTTTGGCGACACGCAATGGGTCAGCCGCACCTTCGGCCGCGGATTCACGGGTGGGCTATTCGGAATTCCGGGATGGCGGTTGCTGGTGATGGCGATTGGAACATTTCTTGCGGTGCGAATGGCGCACCGCCGCGAGGCATTGCTCCTCGCTGCGACTATCGGCGTTGTGCAGGCGGTTGTCATGACACCGCCACTGTGCACGGAAGCCATTCGATTCCTTGGCGCGCAGTGGATGGTGTCGCGATTTGAAGCGCTCGCCTTTGTCTTATGGATCCCGCTATCCGTTCCGGCTCTGGCAGCAGTACTTGAGGGCATTCGACCGTGGCGCGCGGGCAAGGCGCTGTTACTTTCATCGACGATCGCAGTGCTTGCACTGTTTGCGGCAGTGGCGCACGCATCGTTCGTTCCGCCCTATTCGTTAGCGGGGTGGTTGGAGCGGGGGATGGCAAGTCGGGCGGCGCGGCTTGATGATCGCTACCGTGGTTTAGTTGAGCAGCAAGAGTGGATGCGGCAAGCCATTCCTGATGGCGCAGTAGTTGCGTGCGGCCGCTTGACTGGCACTTGGGTTGCAATGCTTCGCGGGTCTGCATTGGTGTGCTCGGAACGTAGCAGTACCGGGGTTCCCCGGGGTGCAACGCGGGTGCGGCAGGCGGCGGAAATGCTTGACGACAGAACGGATGAAGCGCGGCGATCGTTACTCTTCCGCCACTATGGAGTGACGCATGCCCTGATGTCGGGACGAATGCCTGCGTGGGTTGAGTATTGGGCACTTGACCAATCAACCAAATTCGGGCACACGGTTGTGACACTGCGCAGCGAACCGAATCCGGCGCTGCGTATTGAGGCGCAGATCGCGGACTTGGGGCGGGACATCATTCGTGGTCGCGCGGAGGATGCCCATGATCGGTTGTTGGTGTTAGTGGAGCAGCATCCCGCCATAGCGCGTGGGTGGTACCAACTGGGCAACGCCGAGATGTCGCGTGGGCAATATGTTGCTGCAGAGCGCGCATACGCCATGGCACGATCGCTTGCGCCGACGGACCCGCGCATCGTGCTGATGCTGGGCAATGCGTTCCAAGCGCAGGGCCGTATTGAGGATGCCATTGCCGTGTTCCGGACAACCGTGGTATTGGCTACCGATGTCCAGGATGACGGCTTCGCGGCATCTGCGTGCTTCAATCTCGGCAATGCACTTGTCCGAGGGGGTCGACAGCCGGAGGCGGTAGTGGAGTTTCAGCGCGCCCTTCAGTTTGACCCCGAGCATGTAAAGGCGATCGAAGCGCTGAAAGTTCTCGGCGTATCCCAAACTACGCGGTAAACTCGGAGTTGTGAGGTCGCCTGAACAAACCAAGGTCGCTGCCGTCGGCGAAGTCCGCGAAGCACTGCAAGTGCTGAAGGCTGCCATGCGCGATCTGTTGGCCGGGGTGCCGGGCATGCCCGGGTTTCGTCCAGTTGATTTAGAAAAGTCTTTGGGCATCGACTTAAAGTTGGCGTGGAAACTCACACACATTGCCCAGTCCGGCGACCCGTTCGCCTGTGTCCGACACTTGCCCGGCCCGTTGGGGCTGAAGATTGCTGCCAAGGCAGCCACCAAGTGTGGCGTACCGCAAGCGACGGTGGATCGATTGATAGTTGCCATGCGATCGGCGCAGCAGGTCGGCGTGAAGTGGGCGGGCAGTAAGCGTGCCTTTGAACTTCTCAGTGCCAACCTCTCCAGTAGTGAAGATGGGCGGTTCATTTCGGAGCATCGCCGCAAGCTCTTTGAGGGCGGCATGCATGTATGGGGCATGCGCGCAACCCTGGCATTTCGTGTGGACATCATTGCACCTGATGCACTACACAAATTTGTCGACTGTGCGACCGTGCGCGGCTTTGTTGGGCTTGAACGACTGCGTTTTGACGCTGCGTGGCGCCTTGAATCGCCGACAGTGATCGACGACGGCGGCAAGCGACAAGCGAAAAAGGCGGTCACTGCGCTTGAGCCCTGCGACAGATCGCAGCCGCCCTTTTTGATTCCTTCGTTGTGCTCGCCGGTGCTTCCGGAATTGCATCCATCGATCGTTGGCAAGATTCCCGGTCTTGAACTCAGCGAGGGCGAAGTTGGTCGCGCGAGCGTATCGACGGTGGTGCATGGCGCGTTGCTGAGACGCGTGCAGCCGATCGGGGCAGCTGACGGGCATTCGGGAATCTTCCAAGTGTTCCGGCTTCGGACACCTTGCGAGGCGCAAGTGATGGTGTTTGCAGTGCATCGCAGTCTGCTTGACGATGGGGTGCAGCCCGACGCAACCGTTTATAGTGATCTGAACGCGGCGCCCGAACGATCAGTGCAGTACAGCCTTGGCGATCGACTTCATTGCGGCGTGGCGTTGACTCAATTGCCCAAGGGAGTCGCTGGCATTCGTGCGGAAGGCGTGCCACTGCTCGCTTCGTTCCTTGAGGATCGCATGCGCGCGTTGCACTGGGATCCATCGGAGTTCGTGGTGTTCCGTGCGGCGGTTGAGTACCCGCCCATCCCATCTTCGCTGGCGCTTGAGGTACCGCAGCCGGGGTCGTAAAGTTTCCAAATGAATGTCCGATAACGGACGTGCGCCATTCAAAGTACCTGCATTTAATGCCGTGTTTGACCGTGGCGTTGCGAATAGGGGAATTTCCAGAAATTATGGTTGCGTTCGTGAACTCGCTGCGTACCTTCCCGGTACAGCGGTAGTCCCTCGTTCGGCATGGTGCCGTCGGGTGTGGTCATTCATTTGCGCAGGTCTTGACGATCCCCCCCCATGCACCCAATTCTCATCTGCATCTCCGCAGTCCTCAGTGTCGCTCCCCCGTTGGATTGCAACCACAATTACGTTGACGATGCGATCGACATCTTGCAGGGGGTATCTGTTGACTGGAACGCCGATGGTATTCCCGACGAGTGCCAGGACTGTAATGATTGTGATGGCAACGGCATGCCGGAATCGATCGAGCGATCGGCAGCGTCAGGATTGGTTGGACAGTATTTCAATAGTCAAGGGGTCGCTGGGGAATTCCGCACGCGCGTCCTCACTCGTATCGATCCCAACATCAACTTTGAATGGAACAATGGAAGTCCTGATCCGGTCGTGCCGAATGATGCGTTTGCAGTGCGTTGGACCGGAACCATTACTGCTCCGACCACGGGGCTGTGCACCTTCTACACCACAAGCGACGACGGTGTTCGCCTGTGGGTGAACGGCCAACTCTTGGTCGACAAGTGGATTTCGCAAAGTCCCACCACATGGTCCGGATCCATCACCTTGCAGCAAGGTCAGCGCTACAAGTTGCGCATGGACTATCAAGAGGCTGGCGGCGGCGCCATGGCGATGCTTGAATGGCAACCAACTGGGCAGCAGCGCCAGGTTGTGCCCAGCAGCGCCTTTGGCGTCATGACCGACGCCGACGGTAACGGTTGGCCCGATGCCTGTAGCGATTGTGATGGCAACGGCGTGGTGGACGCGCAGGAAATACTTGCGCGCACCGCCCTTGACTGTAACGACAATTGCGTCCTAGATCAGTGTGAGATTGGGCAGAGCGCCACCGTGGGATATTGGCGCTTTGAAGAGGCATCTGGAGATGTGTTGGATTCGAGCCCTTCCGGGCTGAATGGCGTACCGACCGGAATTGTTCGATCTACAGATGTGGCGGTATCGCTGGTGCCGGCGACTGCTCAGGTGAACGGTGGATCAGTAAGTTTGGCAGCCAATGGCAGCTTTCTTGTGAACGACCCAGGCGGCATTCTTGCTTCGGGCGGCGATAGTTTTACAGTGGAAGCATGGGTTCGGATCGACACACTTGCAACAGGCGCCACGGCTGACGCCCGGCAGGCGCTTGTGCAGCGCAAGGTTCTTGCAAGCGGAGACAAGGCGGCGGATTTCATTGTGTACGCGCAAGGCGGCAACATGCCGAGCGCGGGCCTGCGCAACTACGGCAAGACTTCGCAGTTCAGCGGTCGCGAATTGGTGCTGGTGTTCGGCAACAATGGCGCCGCCTCGGGAAGTTTCTGGACCGTCACGTCCAATCTGCAGATTAGCGACACAGCGTGGCATTACATCTCAGTCGCCGTCGATGGCAAGAATCAAGAAGCCCGATTCGTGATTGACGATCGCGTTGAATTCGCAGCATTCGCTGATCAGGGACATGTGGTAGTGGCGGCGCCGCTCTTGGTGGGGGCGCACACAGACTCGACGGGCGCCATCAACCAGCGCCTGCGCGGATCGATTGATGAATTGCGGATCTCGTCCGGGCTGATTGAGGCCCCGATGTTGCTTTTGCGTTCGGGAAGCGCGGATTGCAACGGTAACGGCCGACCGGATGGCTGCGACCTTGCCAACGGCACAAGCTATGACTGCAATGGCGATGGTCTCTTGAATGAATGCGAGGCGGACTGCAACGGAAACGGGCAGGGCGACCCCTGCGACATCACTGGTGGACAGTCGCAGGACTGCAACCAAGATGGTGTACCGGATGAATGTCAACTGTCAGGCAACGACTGCGATGCAGATGGGGTGCCGGATGACTGTCAATGGTCGACCCAGGATTGCAATGAGAATCAAATTGTTGATGCCTGTGAAATCACTGCCAATCCGAGTGCAGATTGCAATGGAGATGCCGTCCTGGATTACTGCCAAGTCAATCTCGACTATCTGTACCGACGCGATGACGGCGGCGCGGAATTCGGGATCCGCTCAATCGGCACACATATGGCATGGATGAATCAGTTCCGTGTCACTGACAACGCTTCAGTGATTACCGCCATCGATATGGAGTTTGTGTTTATGACGGAACTTCAGCCAGTACAGATCTGTATCTGGTCTGACCCGAACAACGACGGCGATCCATCCGATGCGCGGGCACTCCGAGTGATCGACACGTTGGCCGGGCCGCAGGGCGTCATTCGTCGCTTCGAGTGTGAAGACACCTTTGTCGGAGTCAACGGAGCATCGTTCTTTGTTGGCGCCATCGTGTCCCTCGCAGAAACCAGTTACTTTCCAGCTGCCCTTGATGTTAGTGGGGCTCCGCCCCTGCGCAAGGCGTGGTTCGTGGGGGCATCGAGTGTGATCGATCCAAACGACCTCACCGCCAACGCCTTGGAGGTGACAACCATCGAGGAATCTCTGTTCCCTGGAACCTGGATTGTTCGTGGCGTAGCTCTTTCTGCAGCGAATGACTGCAATCGAAACACCATCTTGGATTCTTGTGACTTGGCGGCTGGAACGAGCGTTGATAGCAACGGCAATCAATTGCCTGATGAATGTGAAGACTGTAATGGCAACAACGTCCTTGACAGCCTTGACGTTGCTGGTGGCACTAGCCCGGATTGTCAGCAGGATGGCAAGCCGGATGAGTGCCAGCTCGACGGCGGAGACCAAGATTGCGACGCGAATGGCATTCCGGATGTGTGCCAGTTGGTCGACCACGACTGCAATCGCAACAGCGTGGTGGACGCGTGCGATATTGCTGCAGGGACGAGCAGCGACACCGATCTCTCTGGCATTCCGGATGAATGCGAGGACTGTAATCGCAATGGAACGTTGGACAGTTCCGATGTTGCCACGGGCTTCAGCGCGGATTGCCAGTCCGACCTCATTCCGGACGAATGTCAGCTTGGCGATGCTCCGCTTGAGGTGGAGTATGCGTACGACGACGGTACGCGCGATGGAAATTACGGTGTTTCTGGGATTGCAGATCTCATCTGGATGAACGCGTGCTCGACGGCAAGTGGCGGAGAGACGATCGGTGCAATTCGGGTGATGCTCGGCAACGCATTCTCCGGCGTTACCTACCGTGTTGGGTTGTGGAGCGACCCCAACGGCGATGGAATTCCTGACGACGCGCAGGTCATTGTTTCAGTACCCGCGGCGACCGAATTTGCCAACCAAAATGCCTTCGACACAATCCAGATTCCACCCACCTACGTCGGGCCAGCCGGAACATCGTTCTTTGTGGGAGTGATCTATCGCGACGCATTCGGAAATCAAGCGCCGGTCGGGGTTGACCTGAGTGGCACCGATCTAAAGACTTGGATTGCCATTGGTACGACCGTCGATCCGAACAATCTCAGCGCTGCCACTCTGTATGGGTATCTCACTCAGGCTGATGGATTGGTGCGCGCGTATGGCTTCTCCGGATCGTTGCCCTATGACTGCAACCAGAACCAAAAGCCCGATGGCTGTGACATTGCTGATGGGACGTTGACTGATATAGACGGTGACGGCATTCCAGAAAATTGTGGGACATGCGCTTCTGATCTCAATCATGATGGGTCGGTCACTGGCGCAGATCTGGGAAGGTTGCTCGGCGACTGGGGTACCAACTCAGCCAGCGATATCAATCGCGATGGAGTTGTGAATGGCGCGGACTTGGGCATCCTGCTCGGCGACTGGGGAGCGTGCAACTAACGAGTGCGGGGTGCGCACTTGCGGGAGCTGCGCAGTTGTGGGGGCTGCGCTTGGATGCCTCAGATCGGCGTGAGTTCGCTTTCCGCAATTGCGGATAGACCACCCGCATGTGCGTCGCGATCAGTCAGCAGGGGCTGAATCGCTGGAGGCCATTTGATTCCGACGTCGGGATCGTTCCACCGCACCACTCGTTCCAGTCCCGGCTGCCAGTAGTCAGTCAGGTGATACTGGACTTCGGTGTTGTCACTGAGGGAGATGAAGCCGTGGCCGAATCCTGCAGGCACCCACAGGGCTTGGTGGTTGGACTCCGAAAGCTCCACGCCGCACCATTCACCGAATGTCGGGGAATGACGTCGCGCATCAACGGCAACATCAAAAATTGTACCACGTATTACTTGGATCAACTTTCCCTGCGCCCGAGGAAACGCTTGCAGGTGAATTCCGCGAAGTACACCGCGTGCTGAACTTGAATGATTCTGTTGAACGAAGCACGCGTCGGTGCCCGTGGCGTTGCGAAAGTGGTGTTCGTTGAAACTCTCAAACACAAACCCTCGGGAGTCAGCGTGAATATGCGGCGTGAAGAGTACGAGGCCAGGGATGGTCAAGGGCTCACTCTTCACTGCGCCTGCTCCTTGATCACATCAAGTAAGTAGCGCCCGTAGCCATTCGCTGATCCAATACTTGATGCAGCGTCCGAATCTTTGCGCATGAGACCAGATGCGATTCTTTGCAACTCACTCGCGGTGATCCATCCCTGGCGGAATGCAATTTCTTCCGGGCAGGCGACCTTGAGCCCCTGTCGTCGTTCCAGCGTGGCAATGAATTGGCCAGCCTCAAGGAGCGACTCATGGGTACCAGTGTCCAACCATGCGAATCCGCGTCCGAGCACGGTGACATTCAAATCGCCACAATCAAGGTACATTCGGTTGATATCGGTGATTTCCAACTCACCCCGCCGCGATGGGCGAAGGTGCTTGGCAAACTCGACGACGCGTTGGTCATAGAAGTAAAGCCCAGTGACGGCAAAGTTCGATTTGGCGACGGCGGGCTTCTCTTCAATGGTGATGGCGCGTCCCGCGGCATCAAACTCCACCACGCCGTAGCGGCTTGGGTCCGAAACGTGGTACGCCATGACGGTCGCTCCACTGTGCACGCTGGATGCGCTGCGCAGCATGCTGGGGAGATCATGACCGTAAAAGATGTTGTCGCCCAAAATCAGCGCCGAATGGTGCCCGTGCACAAAGTCAGCGCCAATAGTGAAGGCTTGGCCGATACCAGCCGGCGCGCTTTGGATGGCGTATGAAATTTCAATGCCCCACTGTGTTCCGTCTCCAAGGAGCAGCCGAAAAAGTGGTGCGTCAGATGGAGTAGTGATGATGAGGATCTCCCTGATGCCCGCCAGCATGAGCGTGGTCAGCGGGTAGTAGATCATTGGCTTATCAAACACCGGCAGTAGTTGCTTGGACACTGCGATCGTTGCGGGATGGAGCCGCGATCCAGAACCGCCTGCTAGGACAATTCCTCGTCGATTCATGTCGTTCTCCATGCTCCGTGTGCAGTTGCACTGTGCTCCAAGAAGCAGAGTTGCCCAAGCACCATGTGGGTAAATTCCATTATCGAATCATATGGCGCCGAACTGATTTATCTAGATATTTGCCTAGAATCTTGGTATATTTATCGCAGTGCTTAGCGGGTCTGATCCATCCCCGGATGTTTCCATAGTGATCGTTAGCTTCAACACGCGCGAACTGTTGCGCAATTGTCTTCGTGCAATCCCGGCGGCATGTGCAGGACGAACAAATGAAGTGTTTGTGGTCGACAACCAGTCACATGACGGGTCTGCAGACATGGTGGAGAAGGATTTTCCAAGCGTTCGGCTTGTGCGCAGTGAACAGAATTTAGGATTTGCAGCAGGGAACAATCTTGCGTTTAAGTTAGCGACGGGCCGGTTCATCTATTGCCTCAACCCCGATACGGTCAGTCATCCGCAATCCATTTCCATATTGGTTGATGAGTTAGAGAGCGACCAGCGAATTGGGTACATCGGACCGAAACTGCTGAATTCCGATGGTTCGCATCAGTGGTCGGCATACCGATTCCACACGGTGTTGTCCGGATTTTTTAGTTGGTCGATGCTTGGCCTTGATCGGCGATTTCCTGAATCGAAACACTCGCTTTCGTTACACCATAGATTCGGCTGCGATACCCCCATGAATGTTGACTGGATCACCGGCGCCGCCATTCTGACGCGGGCGGAAATCATTGGTGAGGTGGGTGGTTTCAACGCAGAATATTTCCTTTATGCGGAGGAAATCGAATGGTGTTGGCGGATGCATCGCGCAGGATGGATTGGGCGCTATGAGCCGCGCGCAGTAGTTACCCATATCCGGGCCGCAAGTACTTCCCATCTCAATGATTCACATGCTTTTCAGGGCCATGATCCGGTACTCCTGGTCTCGGCTCATCGCCGTTTGGCGCAGCAGACGCTGGGCACCACTGGCATGGCCGTTGGTTTCGTTGCGCATCTTGTAGGTTTATCAGCGGCATACTTACGGAACATCCCGCCGCTGCCTGGTCGGAATGCCGCAACGAGGCGCAAGGCGTACCTGTGGATCAAATATATGGTTCGAACGTATTCGAGGAAGCTGTGATCGGTACTCGTTCGGCAACAACCGCCTGCGTCGCAGTCGCTGGTATGCATCGAAGCGGCACCTCGCTTGTAGCGAGCGTCCTTGGCGATGCGGGAGTCGATCTCGGGCGTGGATTTCTTGCGGCCAATTCCCACAATCAGCGCGGGTACTTTGAAGATCGGCGCTTTGTGGATTTACATGATGCAATGCTCGGAGCCAATGGAACCGACTGGGCATTGACCGGATGTACCAAGCGCCTGCACGTGCCCGATGACTTGCGGCGTTCCGCCCTTGAATTAGTGGCTGAACGGGAAGAGGAGACGCGGCGGGCAGCATCCGATGCAGGCGCGGTCCGCAGTGCCCAGATGCGGACATGGGGCTGGAAGGATCCGCGAACCACGTTATTCCTTGATTTTTGGCTGGAATTGCTGCCTTCGCTCTCGGTGGTGGTTCCGTTCCGAGATGCGGCGAGTGTAGTAGCCAGTTTGCGGCGTCGCCGCGACTTACCACTGCAGCATCAGTTTCACGGCGCGTGGCCGCTCCGAAAACTCGGGCTGCCGATGACCCGCGATCGGGCGGCCATTCAACTTTGGGAGACGTACAACAATCACGCGTTGTGGTGCGCGGAGCGTTATCCGGGACGGGTGGCATTTGTTGATGGAACGCGCACTCAGTCCGACCTGCCGCGGATCTTGCGTTGGCTGCGCGACGTTCGCGGCGTCTCGCTTTCAGGGCAGGCGTCCAATCAGCGGCTTGAGCCAGCACTGCTATCCGTGCGGCCACCACTCGATCTCCGGCTTCGAACAACTGCGCGCGCAACGGTGGCGGTCACCATGCGCAGCCTGCGTGCCGCCTCTGGAGCGGGGGCATAACCGATGCCTATCTCGCATACGCATCGATGCATTTTCATTCACATTCCCAAGTGTGCTGGCACCAGCGTCGAGACCGCGCTTGGCATGCACCGTGATTGGCGAGTTGAGGATGCAGAGGCGATGTATGGCCGAGTGAGTTCTCGGGAGTGGTTGGCAATGAATTGGAGCTCCAATTTTCTTCAACATCTCACATGGGATGAACTCACCCAGGCAGTGGCGCCAAGTCGTCGCGTTGGCTATCGATCATTTGCATTTGTCCGGCATCCGCTTCGCCGTATGGTTTCTGCATGGGCGAATCTTGACGGTGACTTGCTTGAATATGCTCGGGCGCGCAATGTGCAGCTTGAGGGTGTGGGATTTGAGGAGTTTGTGACGCGTGCCGTACCATTGAATCATCCGCATCTGCGTCCGCAATCCGAGTTCATTGTGCGTGGTGACGGATCCATAGCAGTTGATGAAGTGGGTCGATTTGAGCACTTGTCTGTGGACTTCTTGCGCATTTGCGGAACGCTGGGCATTGCTGCTGAGTTGCCACATCGAAACCCTGCAAATCGATTTCTCTGTGAGGAAGCAATCACCTTGCGGGCACGTGAACTGGTCGCCGCGCGATACGTGTCAGACTTTGCGGCGTTTGGATACGAGCCATGATGCACATTGAAATTCCATCAGCCCAGCGGACCCCCTCACTCTCAGCGGATGCAAGTTCCCAGAACTGGAGCGCTCGGTGAAGATCGTCATGACTCTGCTGGTGCGCGATGAAGAGGACATCTTGGCAGATGTGGTGGATTTTCACCTCGCGCGCGGCGTGGATTTCATCATTGTGACAGACAACCTATCGCGCGATCGAACTCCGGAGATTCTGGATCACTACCGACGCAGGGGCGTGATGCAGGTGATTCAAGAGCCGCGTGATGATTACATGCAGCACGCATGGGTGACCAAGATGGCACGGATTGCGGCAGTGGAACACGGAGCGGACTGGGTCATAAATAGTGATGCGGACGAGTTCTGGCTCCCAGACGCTCACGGCGCGAGCCTGAAGGACGTCTTTGCTGACATTCCCACGGCGAGTGCAGCGGTGGAAGTTGCCCGGGACAATTTTCCTATTGTTCCAACTGCGATTGCTGAAACGGCTCCGTTCTTTGAACGGCTTACCTGGCGTGATACGCAGTCAATACAAGCGATGGGACGTCCCTTGCCACCGAAGGTCGCACATCGGGCCGACGCGCTGGTGGAAGTGGCGCAGGGTAATCACTCCGTTCGCAGTAACGGCGCGGACGTGAGTTGCTGCAATGCACCAGTGCGAATTGTGCACTGTCCCGCTCGCTCTTACCGGCAGTTTTATCGCAAGATTGAATTGGGCGGCGCGGCCTACTCCCGCAACACTGCATTGAGCCCGTCGGTTGGAAAGACGTGGCGAGTGCTCTATGAGGCGCTTCTGGAGGGCCGGCTTCCGGCAGAGTTTCAACGCCATAATCCTGATGTGACCGAGTTTGCAGCGCAGGTCGCTTCCGGTCGGTTAGTTCAGGACTATCGCCTTCGTGACGCGCTGCGATCGATCCGTGAAACTAGTAAGGTAATCAGGTAATGCACATCGGAGACTTCCGCAGCGCCTGGAGTTTGCTTGAACCTCGGCAGAGGCGTGGCGCGGTGGTATTGGTGGGCTTGATGGCCGTGGGTGCTGTGTTTGAGACGATTGGTGTTGGACTGGCCATACCTGTCATCGCACTGTTGGCGGATACTGGTTCGCCGTTGCCGCTCCCCAAGGTGATCAATGAATGGCTTGATGTGCAAGACCGATCCGCCGTTGTAGTGGTCGGCGTCCTAGTGCTGTTGCTTGCCTACCTTCTCAAGGCCTTGTATCGACTGCTGCTTGTTTGGCAGCAGAATCGATATTCATTTGCCGTGCAGTGTTCGCTGAGTAATCGACTCTTCGCGTCCTATCTGCGCAAGCCGTGGTCGTTTCATTTGCAGCACAACTCGGCAACCCTAGTGCAATCGGTCACTCACGAGGTAGATCAATTCACCTTTGGGGTGGTAGTGCATTCCCTTACGTTCGTTTCAGAAGCGTTCGTTGTGGTCGCACTCGGCGCGCTTCTGTTGGCGATTGAGCCGGTGGGTGGGTTGGTAGTGATCGTGGTCCTTGGACTTGTTGCTTACGGATTTCATTACGTCACCGATGCCCGAGCAAATGGGATGGCAACAGAGCGTAGGAAGCTTGATCGGCAGCGATTTCGCGTGCTGCAACAGGGTTTCGGCGGTGTAAAGGAAGCACGGTTGCTGAGTCGGGAGGACGAGTTCGTACGGCAGTTTTCTGCGGCGGGCGAGCGGAGTGCCCGGATCGGACGTCGCGTGCAGACCCTGAAAGATTTGCCGCGTCTCTGGATTGAATGGCTTGCTATGGCGGGGTTGGCGGTGCTGGTGATTGTCATGGTGATGCGCGGTCGTCCAGCGGATTCCATCGTCCCCATTGCGGGGCTGTTTGCGGTGGCAGTCTTCCGACTGGTCCCGTCAGCCAGTCGCATGTTGTCATCCGTGCAAGCCATTGCCCTTGGGCTGGTGTCAGTGCGTTCCCTGTCCGCGGAGTTGGGTACAGAGGCCACCGAGGTGAGCGCGCCCACCAGTGATGGTCCCAACGCCTGGGATTGCATTGCCGTGGAGGATCTCCGATTTGCCTATGGATCACAGACATCGAACGTGCTCAATGGTGTTTCTTTGGTCATCCCACGCGGGCAAACCGTTGGATTGATTGGCGTAAGTGGATCCGGTAAGAGCACGTTGGTTGATGTACTCCTTGGCCTGCTCGCGCCCGCGAGTGGTCGGGTGCTCGTCGGTGGGGTTGATACCGCACGATGTATGAAGTGGTGGCAGCGCAGACTGGGATATGTCCCGCAGTCGATCTATCTACTTGACGACACTGTCCGACGTAATGTTGCCTTTGGTATCGCGGAGGATCGCATCGATGACACAGCCGTGGCGCGCGCCATTGCCATGGTCAATCTGGATAGCTTTGTTGCTTCGTTACCACAGGGCCTTGCCACCGTTGTTGGTGAGCGTGGGGTTCGGATTTCTGGTGGTCAGCGGCAACGCATCGGGATTGCGCGAGCGCTGTACAGCGACCCGGAGGTGTTAGTGCTCGACGAAGCCACGAGCGCGCTGGATGGCGAAACGGAGGAAACGGTGATGGAGGCGATTGATGCGCTCCATGGTCGACTAACAATTGTGGTCATTGCGCATCGGACTGCCACGGTCGCGCGATGTGACCGTGTACTGCGGGTCGAGGGCGGGGTGGTGCGAGAGGAGGCTGCGCCGCGTGGCTGACAGTGAATCCCGTCCAGCAATTCCTTCCCACGTCGAGGGAACCGGCATCGTGACGCTTGCCGACAGTCGGTACTTTCCTGGGCTGGAACTGCTGTGTCAGTCTGTCCGCGAGAGCTTTGATGTTCCGGTGGTTTGTTTCGACCTTGGTCTTGACGCGGCGCAACTCGAGCGCGCGCGCAAGAAGTGTCCGAACCTTTCTATCCGCCCCATGCCGGTGACGGATGACATGGCTTCGGTGCGCCGTGTGTTTGAGAACGCCGGACCGCTCGCGAAGCCCGGGAAACGGGTCTGGCCGATTTGGGCGTGTCCATTTCTCATTGCGGCCAGTCCGTTTCAGCGCGTTTTTTGGATCGATAGCGATGTGGTGGTGCTGCGCAACTTAGACAGACTTTTTTCGCTGCTTGACAGCGGACCAGTTTTTACGCCAGAGAACTTTGCGCCGCAAGTAACACCCAACAAAGCTGCGCTCTACGACTTGCTCCCGATCGCGCGGCCCTTTGATCCCCTTGAGCCGCGAATCAACGCGGGCGTTTCTGGCTGGGACCTCTCCCGAACGGTTGACCGAGCCGCGCTTGAGGCATACATGACCGCCGTCCGTGCAGCATGTGCTGACCGTCGTGTGGCGGAGGCAATTTCTTGGTGGGACCAGGGCGCGCTCATTTGGGCAATTCAGTACTGCGGACTGCAGAATCGCGTGGTTGATACGTGGTCGTGGAACATGTGCGTGAAGCACACACGCGCGCTCAAGCCGGGTTATGGTTGGGACGCGCACACACTTGAGCGGCTGCGCGCTGATGTCCCAGAGGCCAATCTTCTCCACTGGAATGGTCACGCCCCGCCTTGGATTGGGCACTGATGAAATCGCTAGCATCACACTCTCGCCTCAAAAAATTGCTGCAGACGGTCCGGAGCATGCTGCTTCCAGGACCGAGTCCCGAGCGCCGATGGCAACATGGAATTGCAGATGAGCTGGCATTTTGGGATCGTTGGCTGCAGGTAGTTGATTCGCCAGGAATTCAGTTTCGTATGGATCCCACCTCAGCGCTACAACCTTGGATCGAGTGTTGGCTTGACCCAAGTCGATCGACGCACCGGATCGTTGATGTTGGGTCTGGTCCGCTCTCAGTTCTGGGGCGGCACAGTTCGTTGGGAAGTATTGAAGTCACATGTTGCGATCCATTGGCAGAAGCGTATATGGCATTGCTAAAGCGCCATGGAATTGCGGTGCAGCACGCCATTGTGGCAGTTGCCGGGGAGGAGCTTTCATCGCAACTTCCCTGTGGGCACTTTGACGTCGCATTCTCAAACAATGCACTCGATCACACACTTGATCCGGTGCAAGTATTGCGGGAAATGGCAGCCATCACCCGCCCGGGTGGGTACATCGTTGTGCAAGTGGGCGAACGCGAAGGCATGCGCGCGGGCTACACAGGATTGCACCAGTGGGACTGTTCAATGGACGGTAATCGTTTGAGTATCGCCGCGCGTCATGGCGAGCAGGTTGATATTGCCGCCGCCCTTTCAGGGCAAGTTGTACCGGTCTTGGTGGAGCGTGTGTGTGTAAATCCTGCGGGTATGCCTTGGGATAGCCCGCATATTCGGGCGGTGTTTCGGCGTGCGCTGCTTTAGGCAGGTAGTCGGTCAATCAGTGCGAGAGACGGGGGCACCCGCTACCGATGGACGCCATGCGCCCTCAATCAGACCGAATCCCCACGCGGTCCACATCATGCCGCGCACTCGTTGTCGCTTGCTGAGGCACCCAATCGCCATGCGCGCCGATCCGAACACCAGCCAGGCAATACCCCTGATGGTGCAATTCATATAGGCGTACGTGCGGCCGTAGATCTCGCGTTCGATGGGCGCTACGCATCGACCCACTGAACGTTGCCGCCGCACTAACCACGGCGCGCAGGCACGGGACGCAGTGATGGTTTCTTGCACGCGAGCTTCGGCAGCCCACACGATTCGTACACCGCGCGCAGCCAATCGTTGGAAGAAGTGGCGATCTTCGCCTGCACGTAGATAGTGTGGGTCAAACCAGCGTTGCAACTGATTCAGAAGAGAAGCCTCGAACAGAACGTTGTTTGTGAACGCCCATCGCCGACTTGACCCAGTACGCAGCACGGTCGGCGCGAAGAATCCACCGTTGATAATCCAGCCAGGGGGCTGGTGGTCAAAGGTAGGAAGCACAGGACCGGTCACCACGGCCGCCCCATGCAACTGCTTGACGCGAAGCAGTTCAGGGAGCCATCCATCCTCGGCAATCTCATCGTCATCGATGAATGCAATCAACCCGTGCTCACCAACGAGTGCCTTGGCGATGTTGAGGGCGCAGTTACGCGGTGGTGCTACGCCCCTCTTCGGCTCAACGGCCAACTCAATGCGAAGGCCGGTCTGGTTGGTTACCCGGTGAACTACGTCAGCCGGTCCACGATCGGCGGGATCATTGCTGACAACCACCGCTACCAACTCATGACGGTCACCAAGAGCATCGCGTTGTTTGGCCACGCTTCCAAGGGTGAGCTCAAGTCCCGCAGACCGATGTAGCGTGGAAATGCACACAGCGATCACGGTGATTGGCAGTTCACTGGCCATGAAGCACTTGATACTCCTGATGTTGGGCGATGCCGAATGCGCCAAGTATCAGACCGGCCGCCCGAGCGCTATCGAGCGGAAGTGTCATGGATGCAGCAGAAAATTTCCCGTTCAGCACCGCCTGCGCGGTTCGTAGCATTCCGCGGGCAATGAAGCGGACGCCCTGCCATGTGCATTGCAGTCGACCGCCTTCACCAAGTTCTTTCATAATCCAGGCGTTTGTTGCGCCAATGCGGTACGACCGCTGCAATGCCCATCGCCGGGTCATGCGCGTCATTGGGTACCACTCACGGCAGATGGCTTCATCGCACCAGACGATGGCATGGTTGTGCAGCGCGAGACGGCGATACAAGTGCGTATCGCTACCGCCCGTCTGGAGCAGTCGCTCGTCGAAACGGAATTGGTCGTCTACCAAGCACGAAAGGCGCGTCCATACATTGTTGGTGTATGCATGCGGCATGCTGGTGCCAGTTGGGTATCGCGGCTGGTTGTATGCACCGCTATCGAGTGCCCAGCGTGGTGCTGGTGGCGGCAGCATGGGAATGGACGGTCCAGTCACAACGTCGGCACTGGTTGTGGCCGCCAAGGAGCCCATCGCCTGTAGCCAGTGCGGGTCAAGCGTTTCATCGTCATCGACGAACGCCAACCATTCGGGGCGGGGGTTGAGCAATAGGGCTTCCGCAATGACGCGATTGCGCGCGCAGGGAATGCCCACGCGCTGCTCCAACGCGTAATGGATCGGCACGCGGCACGGAAGTGGGGCTTGAAGCACGCTGGCATGGTCGTTTTCAACGATAATCACTTGGGTAACCACGGGACCGTCTCCGGTGGCTCGAACCCCGTGCAAGGCATCGATCGACGCGAGAAGCCGGGTCAATCCCGTTGGTCTCCTACGGGTGATGACGCCGATTGCGATGCGCATATGAATGACCCAGTAATTCCGGAAAAGTGTAACATTGAAATAGTCGCGATGGCTGACAAACCGCCACATCTCGGCTCATCCGCACAGGTGCGAGTTTCCGTCGTTGTACCTAGTTGCGACCGACGCGCGCAGATTGTTGTGTGCGTGGAGAGTCTGCTGCGGCAGACATTGATTCCTGCAGAAATCGTTGTTGTGGATGACTATTCCCGCGATGGCACAGCCGAGGCGATACTGGCTTTGGTGCCACGCGCAGGGGGTACATCGCTTCGCATCATTCGCAATGGCCGCAATCTTGGCGCCAACGCGAGCCGCAATGTTGGAGTGGCCGCTTCGAGTGGCCACTTGATCGCCTTCCTGGATTCCGACTGCGAAGCGAGCCGGACATGGCTTGAGAACATTGTGCAGCCATTCAGTGATCCTGCGGTGGGCGCGGTTTCGGGTCTTGTTGAGGACACATGCCAATCCAACATATGGGAGCGCGCATTTGCGGGTACCCATCGGCTGCCCCGACGTGGACCCATATCGCGATTTACATCGTGCAACCTGTGCGTCCGTCGTGATCTGTTGTTGGCGCATCGATGGGAAGAGGACTTCTCTGATGCCACTCGCAGTGATGGAGCAGCGCCGGACATTTCATTTTCGGGTCGCTGTGATGAAGAGGGGCTCTATCTCGCAATTCGTGCGGCTCAGTGGGCGGTGCTGGCCGAGCCGTCAGCGGTTCTCCAGCACCACCACGCATATTCCGCTCAGAGTTTCATGCGTCAGGCGTACTACGGGGGGAGAGCCGCGGCAGAATTGGTGTGGAAATTCAGATTGCGCGACCGACTGGATGTAGCACCATTTCTACTGGCATTGCTGGCGGCAATCATTGCCGTACCGATTGCATACATGATTGACACTCCGTGGGCGCCGTGGATGTTGCTGGTTCCTCTGCTGCCATTGTGTGCGGGAATTGCGGCGGTTTCATGGAATGAAACGGCACGGAAGGGTAAGACGTTAGTAGGGCTATTACGTGCCGCACCCGCGCTCGCGATCTATTACGTGTTGCGGTGTACCGGCTACGCAGTCCGCCGAGTGG
>Ga0209550_10001221_pt1 | contig 24770 bp, 9 predicted proteins | sample LauGreSuBDMM15SN_2_FD_187567 | JGI IMG/M metagenome (GOLD analysis project Ga0209550, IMG submission 187567) | Freshwater lake microbial communities from Lake Michigan, USA - Su13.BD.MM15.SN (SPAdes) (version 5) | ecosystem: Environmental > Aquatic > Freshwater > Lake | place: Lake Michigan, USA... | reverse complement strand
GGAAGTTCAAGAAAAAACATTGACCACAATTGTGTCCAGGGCTCCCACACACGAGCCTTTTCCTTATCACAACAAAGGTGTAGATGTCAAAGTTTCGCTCTCAGAAGGTTCATCTTCCGGTTCAACTTCGTCTGCAGGAACATCAGGAACCGCACCTACCACTGCCACCAACACCAACACTGTTGCCAATTCGCCTGCCACCAATGTTGCTGGTACCACAGGCATCACTACACCAACAGCAACTGGTAATGCACCTGTACCTGCCAGTCGAAATCCCTTGCAAGAATTTCAGCGAGATTATGGTACACAGACTGCACAGGCACCTGGACAATCAACATTCTTGGGTAGAGAGTCTGGGTTGCCGATAGCTAATACAGGATCAAATGCAGATGCAGCCTTGGCACAAACCAGGGGCGTAGTTGTGGATCCTAACGATTCGCAATTTCAGTCACAGGCTCAGATTGATGCCGAAATTGCAGAGGAAGCACAACTGTCTGCCAAGAGAGACGCATTTCTGGCTTCAAACCCCACCACCGCAGCGGCCGTTGCCAATTCGCCTGAGGCAGTGGCATCAGAACCACCTTCAGCTGCTGCAGTGGCTGGTTTGAAAAATCTACCAGTGACACAGCCCATCAATCTGGCTCAACTGTTGAAGCAGTCACCTGCTACCAGTGCTATCGGAATCTTGAAAATACCTCAGGTAACTGGATTGATGTCGTCGGCAGCTGCTGCAGTGGGACAACCATTCAATGCTATCAGTGCATCTCTGGGTATAGGAAAATTTGGCTTCGACCCCAAACAGTTGGAATCACAGGGCTATCTCAAACCTGGCACACTGGCCAGATTTGGTCTGGGCGTTCCCGGAGTTAATCTGGGCAATTTTACTAAAATATTGGCCAGTCCCACAATCTGGACCGGCAAGAACAACATACCCAATCTAAATACCCTGTTGACCAATCCCAATGTACAAAATTTGATACAACAGGATCTAATGACCTCTGGTCTAAAGGCCCTGCAGAAAAAAGGCATCTTGGGCAAGGGCGAAACAGCACAACAACTGGGAACCATGCTGCAGACTGCTGTGAGATTTGGTCCACAGGCAGCAGTGCAGTGGGCCATTGGCCAGGCCAGTGGCAAAGTGATAGGGAAAATTAATCAACTGGCCAAAAATGCACAACAGGCCATCGACAAGGCCACTGGTGGCCTACTGGGTGGTAGATTTACAGGCGGCATATTTAGCATTATAAATCTACAAGTGGCTGCAGCAGGAGTGGTCAACACTGTGAACCGTCGGTCAGTGGATTCTGCCTTGCAAGGTGTGATTGGTGATCCAAAAGTTCCCACACCAGAATATGGCAGCATCAATATTGATGTCAGAGCTGAGCAAACGGAAGCAAGAGTGGCAGCCTATCTGCAGGCAAAACAAGAAGGCAAATCAGAAGAACAGGCTCAAAACATATCTGCCAAGGTTGGCAACGAAGTTGGCGAAGCAGCATTGTCTCGTGAACTTGGCCGGGCTGGATTGAGTTCGTCCCCATCTGCTGCAGATACTGCTGCCACTAATGTTGCTGGTACCACAGGCACCACAGGCACCACAGGCACCACTACACCAACAACTGGTAATGCACCTTTTCCTGCTTATCGTGGCCTGGGAGAGTTTCGGCGAGAGTTTGGTACACAAACTGCACAAGCACCTGGACAAGCAACATATCTGGGTGGCAATAACATTTCAGTGGCAAATCCGCCAGCAAATCCTGTAGTGAATTATAATGATCCTCAATTTCAGTCACAGGCACAACTAGATGCCGAAATTGCAGAGGAAGCAAGATTGTCTGCCAAGAGAGACGCATTTCTGGCTTCAAATCGCAATGTCAAACCAGGATAAGTATAGACATGGCCACATTTATTGGATTCAACACTGTCAATCAATTCAAAAAGTTCACATTGACCGACTTTGAACTTATCAAACGTGATTTGATCAATGCACTCAACATCAGACAAGGAGAATTGCCTGGTCGTCCCGGCTACGGCACCATAATCTGGAGTTATGTGTTTGAAAATCAGTCATCCACAATGCAGGAAAATGTCAAGGATGAAATACAACGTGTGGTGGGAGGAGATCCCAGACTTTCAGTCAGCAACACAGAAGTATATCCACAAGACAACGGGCTACGTATAGAACTCACTGTGCAAGTGGTTGGCAGCTATACTTCAGAAAGATTGGCTTTGTTTTTTAATGAAGAATCACGCCGAGCAAGTTATATCTAAAACTACGTGGTTTTTACTTGCGATAAATACTGTACACAAGAGATAACATGGCCAAGACTGCACGACAAACAGCAATATTTGGAGTTGAAGACTGGAAGCGTCTGTATCAGACCTACCGAGAAGCTGACTTCCAAAGCTATGATTTTGAAACTCTGCGCAAGAGTTTTGTAGACTATCTGCGTTTATACTACCCAGAAACCTTCAACGACTACATTGAATCTTCAGAATTCATTGCCTTGCTGGATGTCATGGCATTCATGGGCCAGGCTCTGGCCTTCCGCAATGATCTCAACGCCAGAGAAAACTTCTTAGACACAGCAGAACGACGTGACTCAGTTGTGAGATTGGCCAACCTGGTCAGCTACACTCCCAAACGCAATCAAGCAGCACAGGGCTACATGAAGGTGTTTGCTGTGCAAACCACAGAAAGTATCACAGATTTCAATGGTGTAAATTTATCAAATGTACTGATCAACTGGAATGATCCCACCAACCCCAACTGGCTTGAACAGTTTACCTATATTGTGAATGCCAGCCTGGTCGACAGTCAAAAATTTGGCCGTCCCGGAAACAATGCCATTCTGCAGGGCATCAGAACAGACGAATACACAATCAATCTTATTCCAGGTTATCTTCCTGTTGTGCCTTATTCGGCTGTGGTAGACAATATCAACATGCCATTTGAAATTGTCAGTGCCACCAGCCGCGGCAAAGACTATGTGTATGAGGTTGCACCTGCTCCCAGCAGTTCATTCAATGTGTTGTACCGTAACGATCAACTGGGATTTGGCTCTGGCAACACAGGTTTTTTCTTCTTGTTCAAACAGGGAACCTTGCAAAATCAAGACTTCAACTTGGCCGAAGCAATTCCAAACCGTGCTGTCAACATCAACATTGATGGTGTCAACAACGAAGACTACTGGTTGTATGAGCTTACTGATCTAGGCACCGTGGCCAGCGAATGGCAATATGCCGAAAGTATCTATGCTGCTGCAGTTGAACAGTTGGCCCCAAATCAAAGAAAAATCTATTCAATAACCAGCAGGGCCAATGATCAAATCACTCTCACATTTGGCGACGGTGTGTTTGCCGAAACACCAGTGGGGTTTTTCCGCAGCTATGTGCGTGCCAGCAATGGCCTGACCTACATTATCAATCCGGAAGAAATGCAATCAGTACAGATACCCATCAGCTATATCAGCAGATTTGGCCGTCTTGAAACCATCACATTTGTCTGCGGTATAACCAATCCTGTGGCCAATGCACAGCCACGCGAGTCCCTGGAAGAAATCAAACAGCGTGCTCCTGCACGCTACTACACACAGAACAGAATGGTCAATGGCGAAGATTACAATCTGTTTCCGTTTACTCGATACAACAGCATCATCAAGAGCAAGAGCGTGGTACGTGCCAGCGTGGGAACCAATCGCTACATAGACTTGAACGATCCCACCGGCAAGTACAGTTCTACCAATATCTTTGCATCAGATGGTGTGCTGTACAGAGAAAACGCATTGCCAACCTTTGATTTTGACTGGGTCAGTCGCAATGATATAGTAGATATACTCACCAACTCCATTGAACCCTTGTTGACATCGCGCGGCATGACGCAATTTTACTATGCAAATTTTCCAAGACCATCTCTGCAGATTATTGACCTGGCCTGGAATCAAAGTACAACTGTGATCAATGCCACCACCGGATATTTCTATAATACCATAAATTTGGCCCCGCAAAATATTGGTATCTATTCCAGCAATAACGCAAAGTTTATTACCCAGGGATCCTTGATTAAATTTATTCCGCCTGCAGGTTTTTTCTTTGATGCCAGAAATCAACTGGTTGCTGGTACACCTGTGCGCAGCGACGAAAAGTTGGAAATTTGGGCCACAGCATCTGCAGTGGTCTTGGATGGAAATAATTCTGGTCTTGGAAATTTTGCCAACGGAGAGGGTCCTGTTACACTGAACACATTTGTGCCTACTGGCGCATTAGCACAACAGGTGATACCAAAGTTTGTGGATGATCTGCCCAGTACACTGGAGCAAAGTGTTTTACAACAGGTAGAACTGCAGAGAAATTTTGGCTTAGGCTATAATAACTTGACCAGCACATGGTATCTGATAACCAGTACAAATTTGGCACAAAATTCTGCGTTCAGTCTAAGCAATGCACAAAACACACAAGGTCTAAATCTTGATGCCAGCTGGTTGATACAGTTTCAAACAACAGGCACAATCAGTTCCTACACAGTGACATCACGATCCTTGGATTACGTTTTTGCCAGTGTAATACAAACAAGATTTTATTTTGACGGCAGTGAAAAGGTATATGACAGTCGTACTGGAAAAGTTATAAATGATTTTGTAAATGTTTTAAAGACCAATGCCAAACCTGATTCTAATCAGCCATTGACCGGTGACGTGGTCATAGACATCATTGCACAACCTGTACAAAGTGACGGTTATGTAAATGATTTCCAGGTCCTGGTTAGTTATCAGGACAGCGATTCTGACGGAGTGGCTGACAATCCTGATTTCTTTGATCAAATTGTGGCACCTGCAGTTGATTCAAACACCAAGTATGTATTTTTACAACTGACAGTGGATTTCGACAACACCGAAAACTATCTGCCAGTGGCATCAGACATTGTTAATCTATCTTATGCCACACAAGATGCTATTGAACTGGTCAAAAGTCAGTTTGTAAATGGACAAATTTTTTATGCATATCAACAAAACAGTTTTTTTGAACTGCAGGTCAGCGTGATCAACGGCACTCTACAACGCACATTGATCAGCCGTGGTGATTTTATAAGTCGTGTTGGCAGACAAAATCTATATTTTCAATATAGACACAACAGTGCTCTGACCAACATAATTGATCCTGGAGTCACCAACATAATTGACACCTATCTTGTGAATCAAGAATACTATACTGCATATCAGAACTACATCAAAGATACCACAGGCACTGTGGCAGAACCAGCTGCTCCCACAATAGATCAATTGTCAACTTCATATGCAGAATTAAACAACTACAAAATGTTGACAGACAATCTGGTTCTCAACAGTGTGAGTTTCAAACCCTTGTTTGGAGCCAAAGCAGCGCCAGAACTACGTGCCACTATCAAGGTTGTGCAGGCACAAAATACCACGGCCAGTGTGAGTGAAATCAAGAGTCAGGTGATACAATTTGTCAATAACTATTTTACCATCGACAAATGGAATTTTGGAGATAATTTCTTCTTTTCGGAACTGTCTGCATATCTGCATCAAAATTTGGGATCAATCATAAGTTCAGTTGTGTTGGTTCCACTTAACCCTCAAAAATCTTTTGGTGATCTATACGAAGTAAGATCTGCTCCAAACGAAATTTTTGTCAGTGCTGCCACCGTGGCAGATGTGGAAGTTATCACAGCCTTGACACAAAGTAATATTCGCAGTCAAACTTCTGTGTCAGGTCTGTATCCCACTGCCATCAGTCAAGGCACCAGCGGACAGAGCACCGTGATCACAAGCACTCAGTCTAGTTCCAGCAGCAGCAGTAGTGGTGGAGGTGGATACTGATGGCCACACGTCGCACAGTAGATCTACTGCCAGAAATATTTCGCACACAAACAAATAAACAGTTCCTGGGTGCCACTCTAGACCAACTGACTCAAGAGCCAAATTTTAAACGCACTCAGGGGTATGTGGGACGCAGAGTAGGATCTGGCGTAAATCCTGCAGATTCTTATGTGAATGAACCCACTGCTGTAAGAAGTGATTATCAACTGGAACCTGGTGTTGTATTTTTAAAACCTGACACCTCCACTGTCTTTGACGCAATAACCTATCCAGGCATGATTGATGCATTGGCTCTGAATGGAGCAGCCACTACTCGTCAAGATGCCTTGTTTCAAAGTGAATATTATGCATGGGATTCGTTTTGTGATCTGGACAAATTCACAAACTACAGCCAATACTATTGGCTGCCACAGGGTCCTGACTCAGTTGATGTGTTCGGCACCAGTGTTGCCCTGACAGATGCTTGGGAAATTACCAGAAGCGAAACAGGCTATACCTTTAGCGACCTGTCAGGCAACAATCCTGTATTGACACTGGTACGTGGTGGCAACTATGAGTTTGTTGTGAACCAACCTGGATTCAATTTTTATATCCAGGCAGCAGCTGGTGTCAATGGTGCCATGCCAGCCACACCCAATATCAGCAGTAGAGATGTTTTGGGGGTTATCAACAACGGGGAAGAACAAGGCACAGTGACCTTTAATGTGCCACTGAAGACAGCTCAAGATTTTTATTATGGCCTTACGAACATAGGCACAGTGGATCTTGTGACTGATCTCAAATACAATCAACTAAACAATGTGTATGTGAGTGAATTTTTAAGTCAGTATCCAGATGGCATTGATGGCATTACCAATCTTGATGGGCGTACTGTAATTTTTACCAACACCACCGACGATGCCACTGATGGTGGCTGGCAAGTGACCACACAGTTTGATCCCTTGCCACGCGACAATGCAGACAATGGATTGGTGGGCAGTTTTGACACAACCACATTTGATCAAACAACTGATATCACCAGCCAGGCTCAACGCTACAGCATATGGCAGATTCAATACATCTATGATCTGGCAGGCAATGCATTCATGCAGGTGTCCAGCGTACAAACTGTTGCCAACTTGAGCAAGTTCAAGATAAATTTTGGCACTGTGTTTGCCAGCACTCAATGGTACAAGGATGCCGAAGGCTACTTTGAAACTATTCCTTTGCTGACAGCTGTACTGGACGACTTGTTCTATCAGGACAGCGTGAATCCTGCCTTGTTTGGACGTATCAAACTGGTAGATCCCGGTGACGAGTTGTATATACGTGTAGACGACATTGTTGGTTCCAAGAATTACACCAGTCCCAACGGAGTGGTGTTTACCAACGGGCTCAAGGTTCAGTTTCGCGGTTTGGTAGAACCTGCACAGTTTCAAAATTTAGAATACTATGTTGAAGGCGTAGGAACAGGTCCAGGGTTGGATGCCAGAGTGGGTTTCGTAGACGGTGAGGCCTACTTTGGTGCCTTTCATGTGCACCTGGGCCAAAAGATGACAGGCAGCATTCATACCAGCAGTTTCCATCAATACATCTATGACACAGTTGAGGAAAGTGTTTTGAACACAGGAGCAGGCGGACCTGCAGGTGCTCCTTTGCCCCAGGTGCCAGTGTCAGGTATCAATCAAGGCAACGGTATCAAGCTATTGCCTGTGACCAACTTTGTCACTCCGGAAACATACACACGCAGTGCCAGCATTCCTTATGACAGTACCAGTTATGACAGCGAACCCTATGATTCCAGTCTAAATGCACCTACCATACAGGATTACCTTACTATCAATCGTGCCGGCAAGGATCTAAATGCCTGGACACGCAGTAATCGTTGGTTTCATATAGATGTTGTCAGAGCCACTGCTGTCTACAACAACCAGGTGCAGGTGATTGACAATGATCGCAGAGCGCGGCGTCCCATTATTGAATTCCGGGCCAATCTTGATCTTTATAATTTTGGTACACAAGGCAAACAGCCGGTCAACATAGTTGACTTTGCAGAAACAGATGCTCTCAGCAACATCAACGGTCAGCTTGGATATGGCATTGATGGCTACAATCTAGCAACAGGCAGTCGTGTGATCTTTGCAGCAGATCTAGATGCACAAGTGCGCAATAAAATTTATGTGGTTGAATTTATAGATCCTGACAACAGTGGTACATTTGTGATTGATCTGGTACAGGACACAAACGCCATTGCTCTCAGCAATCAAACTGTGGTTTCCCTCAGCGGCAACACACAACAAGGCAAGAGTTTTTGGTTCAACGGTGTCAATTGGCAGAGCGCACAAGACAAAATTGATGTCAACCAAGCACCGTTGTTTGATGTGTTTGATGCAGACGGTATCAGTTTTGGAAATCTTGCTACCTATCCCAGCACAACATTTGGTGGCAGCAAGTTGTTTGGATATGCCTTGGGTGATACACAGATCACAGATGAAATATTGGGATTCAGTTTAAAATTTCTCAATATAAACAACGTGGGTGACATTGTTTTTGAAAACTATCTGTACACAGACAGCTTTATATACGTTAAAAACAATGTGAGTTTTGAACAGTCAGTGGGATCAGGCTATGTGCATCAGTACCTTGATCGTATCACATTTGGTAATTTTATCGGTTGGCAAACAGCAGCAGATTCCAGTAGAAGTCGACAAGTTTTTAGATTTGATTATACAGGATCACCCTTGCAACTGGATGTACCGGTAGACACAGACACAGTGTTTTCTCCTCTGCAGATTTTTGTTGAAGGTCGATTTATTGATTCTGCCAATTATGTTTATGAAGTGGTGGGAAATGCTACTATAATAACAATTTTACAATCAGTTGATTTTCCTGTTCTACCTGGCGCTGTGATCGAAGTACAGGCCTTTAGTAAAGTGGCCAGCAGCACCGGATTTTATCAAGTGCCATTGAATTTGGAAAGTAATCCTCTCAATGAAAATAGTCCTTCATTCACCCTGGGTACCATACGCACACATTATCAAACCATAGGACAAAATCTCAGAAACATACAGGGACCAGTGGTTGGAGCCAATAACTCAAGAGACCTGGGCAACATCTTGCAGTACGGCGATTTGATCATACAAAATTCTGCTCCTGTGGCCTTGACCGGAGTGTTTTTGAGAGAAAAACAATTTGAATTGTTTTCTGCCATGGAATTCTGCAGCAGAGAATACAGCAAATACAAGGCTCAACTGTTGAATTTGGCAGCCAATGGTGATTTTGAAAATCTTACACCAACACAGATCCTAGACACTGTGATGCAGGAATTCAGCATTGAACGCAGCAACATCAATCCATTCTATTGGACCGACATGTTGCCTGCAGGTGAAACTTACCAGGAAAATACCTATACCTATTCGGTGATCAGCACTGCCACATTTGATACATTACAAACATACGATTTTACTGCATCAAACTATCTGGCATTGTCGGTGTATCTCAATGGCACACTGTTGACCATTGACTATGATTACACAGTGGCAGACGATCAACCCACACTCACAATCACAACACCGCTGGCAGTGGGCGACGTGATAAAAATACGAGAATATTCCAGTACCTACGGCAGCTATGTGCCAAACACTCCCACCAAACTGGGTCTGTATCCGGCATATCGGCCTGAAATCTATGTAGACAACACCTACACAACTCCGCGCACAGTGATTAGAGGACATGACGGGTCAATCATATTGTCATTCAGCGACTACCGTGATCAGGTTTTGTTAGAGTTTGAAAAACGTATTTTTAACAATTTAAAAATCAAATCTACTATACCCTTGCTGAGTTCAGATGTGGTGCCAGGACAATTCAGAACCACTGACTACAGTCTTGCGCAGGTGAACAATATTTTAGGAGAAGATTTCCTGGCCTGGGTAGGATGGAACAAACTGGACTATACAGAACAAAACTATGTTTCAACCAATCCTTTTACCTACAATTACAGTCAAAGTGCCAACAAGCTGACACAACAACCTGTCACAGCCGGCGCCTGGAGAGGACTGTACAATTATTTTTATGATACCTACACTCCCGATACAACACCCTGGCAACTGCTGGGACTGAGTCAACAGCCCACCTGGTGGGAAGACGAATACGGTGCTGCTCCCTACACCAGCGGTAACACTGTGCTATGGGATGATTTGGCTGCTGGCTTGATCAAGGAACCAGGCAACTACAGAGTTGATCCACGTTTTGTAAGACCGCAACTGCTGCAGGTGTTACCAGTGGGATCTGAAGGAGAACTACTGGATCCTCTACAATCAGTGATAGGCAATTTTGATTCTGCCAGCTTTAGACGTAGTTGGACTTTTGGCGACGATGGTCCTGTGGAAAATGCCTGGAGAACCAGCAGTGCATGGCCTTTTGCTGTCATGCGATTGCTGGCACTGACCAAACCTGCCAAGTTTTTTAGTTTGTTTGCAGATCGCGACCTGTATGTCTATAATCAATTGTATCAACAGTTTCTGTGGAACGATCGTCTAAGACTGGATGCATCAAAACTGAAACCCTTGTATGGCAATGGTGTCAGTAAGGCCAGCTATCTTGATTGGATAATTGATTACAATCGACAACTGGGTATCAACAGCACCGACAATTTGACAGTGACGCTTGACAACATTGACGTAAGACTGTGTTGGAGAACAGCAGGATTCACTGACAAAAATTATCTCAAATTATACACAGAAAGATCCAGTCCTGGCAGCAACAATTCGGGACTGTTGCTGCCTGATCAAAGTTATCAATTGTTGTTGTACAAGAACCAACCGTTTGAACAAATAAGTTACAGTTCAGTGATTGTTCAAAAAGTATCATCGGGATGGGCAGTGCTGGGTTACAGCACACAACAACCCTACTTTGATATTCTGGTTTCGCGTGTGGCCGGCCAGACCACTGTGATTTCGGTGGCTGACAATCAGGTACGTGTGGCAGTGGAGCACACAGACAATGTGATACAGGTACCCTACGGCTATGTGTTTACAAACTTGGCCAGTGTGTGTGATTTTCTGGTCAGCTATGGTGCTTTGTTGCAAAAGCAAGGTTTGATATTTGAAAGCAGAGAGAACGGATACATTTTGAACTGGTTTCAGATGTGCCAAGAATTTCTGTATTGGAATCAACAAGGGTGGGCCACAGGATCAATCATAAATCTGAACCCTGCTGCCACCAGCATATCCATAGTGAGACCTCAGGCAGTGGTTGATAGCATTCTGACCTATTCTCCCAACGACATCATGTTGAATCAAAATCGTCAGCCTTTGCCACTCAGCAATGTTGTGATTGACAGAACTGGTAATCTTTTCAAGGTATCCAGCATCAGCAACGACACCATCAACTATCTCAATCTCAGATTGACTGCGTATGAACACATGATTGTGCTGGACAACCGCAGCATCTTTGCCGATCTGATTTATGACAAGATCACAGGTGCAAGACAAAGTAGAATTTTGGTATCAGGATATCTTAGTAATGACTGGACAGGCCTGGTCAATGCTCCCGGTTTTGTTCTCAATCAAGACAACATACTGGAATGGTCACCCAACACACAATATTCCAAAGGCAGTATTGTGCTGTTCAAAAATGAATATTGGTCAGCCAGCACCATAATTCAACCTAGTCTGACATTCAATTACAGTCTGTGGATCAAAAGTGACTACAATCAAATACAAAAAGGATTGTTGCCAAACGCCGCCACTGCTAGCCAACAGTTGGGTCAATCATACAGCATCTATGACGCTAACCTGGAGCAAGAAGTTGATCTATTCAGTTATGGATTGATTGGATTCCGTCCACGACAATACATGCAGGCTCTTAATTTGGACGACATCAGCCAAGTCAATCTTTATCAACAATTTTTGGGTACCAAAGGTACCATCAGATCGGCAGAGCTGTTCAGTCTGGCCGATCTAGGCAAAGAAACTGCCACCTATGACATAAATGAATACTGGGCAATCTTGCGCAGCACATACGGTGCCACTGCCAATCAAAGTTTTATAGATCTAAGACTTGACCAGTCGCTGTTGACCAGCAGTCCCAGTCTGGTCCAGATAGTTCAACCGCAACAACAGTCTTCGGCAGATCAGGCAATCCTGTTAGAAAATGTGTTGAAATCCAGTGTCAAGCTGACCTCCACTGAAATATTTCCTACCACGCTGACCACACCCATTGACATAGGTTTGCCCACCGCTGGCTATGTGAATTTTGACGATGTTGACTTGAATGTGTTTGATATAGCCACACTACAACTGGTGCCCGAAGCAATCAATGAGATTGGAGTTGGAACCACCTTGTGGGTTGCCAAGACAAACAGTTATGACTGGAACATATATCGTTGCAGCTTGGTTCCGGGTAATGTGATTTCAGTTGTAAACAATTTGGATTCTCAGGCCCTGGTAACATTTTCCAAACCACACGGTCTTGCGCCAGGGGATACCTTGATCATAAGATTCTTTGATGATGCCATCAATGGAGTTTATACAGTGAAGTTTGTGGGTGGAATCAACACTGTCTTGATCGATCTTGTGTTTATAGGTGAACAAACCACCTATACAGGATTTGGAGTTGGATTTACACTGCAGTCTTTGCGTGTGGCACAGCCCAGCGACATAGCAAGTTTGTCATATGCACAACAACTACAACCTGGTATCAAGATTTGGGTAGACAACAACAGCAATGACCGTTGGACAGTGTTGGAAAAAAATAATCCTTTCACTGACAGCACAGTGGTCACACCTGCTGTAGCAGTGGAAAATTCCAGTTTTGGATACAGCATCAGTCAAGGATTCCAAAATCTTTCTGCGCTTGTGGGTGCACCCGGATACAACTTGGCCGGAGCAGTTGATGCGCCAGGCGCTGTGTATACCTTTGTAAAAAATCAACAGAATCAATTTGAAGAAAATGTTATTTTACAATTGGCCACAACTGACACAGTGGGCTATGGCAATGCAGTAGACATAGGAGATCAAAACTGGGCAGTGGTAGGTGCCAGCGCAAGCAACAACAATCGTGGCTATGCAGTTGTTGTGTATAATCCCCCAGGATCCAATGCATTTGTACAACAACAACTGTTGGTGATAGATCCTGCTGAATCAGCCACTGCTGAAGATCAATTTGGTTATGCTGTAAACATGAGTCGCGACGAAAAGTGGATGTACATAGGTGCTCCTGGCGGCAACAGAGTCTACGCCTACGGCAGAGTTGATGTACAGAATCAAACTGTAGAATATGTTACCGACGGTAGTGTATCATTGTTCAACTATTCACAACATGTTGTTGTCACAACTGGCGATCAATTGGTTGTGGCCTTGAACAGTGTGATTCTCACAGATGGTGTGGATTACACTGCCAACGGAACAGCAGTGGTATTTCCTGTACCACCAATCCAGCAGCAAAATCTGGTCATCAGTCGACGCAATGGCGAAATATTCTATGGTGATGGCACCACAACCACATTTAATTTGGCCAACGTATATTCGGCCACCATATACACTGCCGGCAACATTGGCGGTGCTATCAGTGTATATGTTGATGATGTATTGCAAAGATTGGTGTTGGATTACGATTATGATCCAGATAGTTCACAAGATTTAATATTTGTTACGCCGCCTGCTGTCAATAGCATTGTTATCGTAACTGCTAGTACCTACTACATGTTGGTTGATACCATTGAACCAACTGGTCTAAGCATCACTGATAAATTTGGCCACAGTGTGACCGCAACCAGCGACGGCAGACAGATCATTATAGGGTGTCCAGATGCCACCTACACAGATCCTGCCACAGGCGATGTTTTGACGCAGGCAGGTGCTGCCTACGTTTATGATCGCAGTGTTCAAAATTTTCAAGTCACAGACGCCACAGTGCTGACTTACACCACTGAACTGGCCTTGTTGCCACCCACTCAGGTGCTGTTGAATGGTGTCTTCTTGTTGAACAAAGACAACAACATTGGAGGCACTTACAGTGTCTCTGGCTCCACTGTCACACTGGATACCCAGATAAATGTAGGTGATATAATCACTGTGGAAACTAATCAGTTCAATCTTCTACAGGTGTTGACATCGGCCGAGCCTGGAACCAACGCAAAGTTTGGATTTGTAGCTGATCAATGCATCAATGATTGCAGTCTGTATGTGGGAGCACCCTTTGCCAATGCACCACTGTTGCAGTCAGGTCAGGCTGAGTTCCTCCAGAATCAATCCCGTGTGTATGGCAACATTACCAGCACCATAGCAAATCCTACCTTGACTGCAGGTAATTTTATTCGCATCAACAATTATTTTGTAGAGACAACCGGAACCACTGTGGCTGAACTGGCAGATGACATCAACTCTGCTGCTGTGCCCAATGCTCAAGCTTCTGTCACCAATGATCTTGTTTTGACAGGTGATGCAGTGACCAAGGTGTTTGATATAGGATCAATCTACAGTGTGGCCTCATCATACAGCACAGTGGTCTTGTTGAACGATGTTGTACAAACAGCAGGAACAAACTATACATATGACAACAGCACTCAACAAATCAGCTTTGTCACTGCTCCTTTGTCTGGTGAAGTTATAACTGTAAGATCTGGAAGATTAATTTTATCAACAGTAAATTACAATTCATCACTGAGGTTGAATCGTATTCAGGTAGGACCCGGGACAGGCACTTTGTTTAATGATCTTGGGCTGAATCTGTATGTAAATCAACAAATTATTTTGCCACCTGTTCAGCAGGACTTTGCAAACTTTGGCAAAAGCCTGTTTATCAGCGACAACACATCCACGCTGTTGATAGGTGCACCCAACGGATCCTTGATCGAAGACACTGTGTTTGATGCAGGAACCACCATATTTGACTCTGGCAGCATAGAGTTTTTTGACACTGTGATTCAGAGTGGCGTGGTATATGCCTATGATGCATTGCCGGCTGCCAACAGTTCCGTTGACAATCCTGCGCAGTTTGTGTTTGGTCAACAAATATATAATAGTCAAGCAAACACACTGGATCAATTTGGATCGGCAATTGACTACACAACCGGTGTTTTATTGATTGGTTCTCCGGGTATTGACCTGCAGGACAGTCAAGACAATAGTGGACAGATGTTGTCACTCAAGAACCTTGAGCAAACGCCTGCATGGAGCGTGCTAAGACTGCAACAGCCAGTGGTGGACATCAATCTGTTCAACACCATATTCATGTACAATCAGGCCACAGGTGAACGTGAGTATTTTGATTATTTTGATCCTTTGCAGGGTCGATTGTTGGGTGCTGTGTCACAAAACATAGACTTTATAGGAGCAGTTGATCCTGCTGCATACAATTTTGGCAATCAAAACAACTACGGCAGCAGCTGGAGACAAAACAGAGTAGGACAAATTTGGTGGAATACCACCGACGCAAGATTTATTGATCCCAATCAAGACAACATAACTTATGCCAGTCGTAGATGGGGACAGTTGTTTCCGGGCAGCACTGTCAATGTGTACCAGTGGATCAGCAGCAGTGTTCCTCCGCAACAGTATGCAGGACCTGGCACTCCTTTTAGTGTAGCCAACTACAGTGTGAGTTCGTCACTGAATTCACAAGGCATAATATTACCTGAATATTACTTTTGGGTGCAAGGAATAAACACTGTCAACACCGCGGCCAAGAAAACTTTGGGTATCACAACCTTGACACAGTATATCTTGAATCCCAGCAGCAGCGGAATCAGTTACATTGCACCAATAAATTCCAGCACAGTGGCAATTTACAATGGATTGGATTACATCTCGGCCCAAGACACAATACTACAAATATCTTATGACCAGCAGCTGAATGATGCTGCTGTGCATGTGGAATATCAGTTGATAGCTCAAGATCGGTCAGATGGATTTTTATCTGATGCACTGTATGTCAAGATGCAAGACAGCTTCTGTGGTGTAGACGCAATTGGTAGACCAGTACCAGATCCTTTTATCAGTGTCAGCGAACAGTATGGCACACAGGCTCGGCCTCGTCAAAGCATGTTTGTCAACCGTTTTCTGGCGCTGAAAAATTATCTTGGACGTGTAAACGCTGTGATCCAACAGTACCCTGTTTCGGAAACACGCACGTTCAATCTGCTCAACAGTGAAGAGTCAATACCTGCTGCTTTTTCTGGAGCATGGGATTCCCGGGTTGCCAACATTGAAGAACTGGGCTATCAAGATCTTGCTCAGGTACCATTTGGCTACAAATATCTTGTGGTAAGTGACAGTACCAACAACGGTTTATGGACCATATACGAGACTGTGGCTGACATTTTACTAGGACAAAAAACTTTATTATTGATCCGCGTACAAAATTACAACACCAAAAATTATTGGAACTACATTGACTGGTTCAGACCAGGATATGATCCTTTGACACGAGTTCTCACAGAAGTACCAGTGTACAGTGCGCTGGAAACACTGGCAGTGGCAGTTGGCAGCGTGGTCAAGGTCACTGCCAACAGTCAAGGCAAATGGGAATTGTACCAATTGGAAAGTGCAGATGAAGTTGCTGTATGGAACAGGATAGCATTGGAAACTGGCACTGTGGCATTCTCTGATCAGCTCTGGGACTATAAATTAGGCAGTTTTGGATTCGATGCTGAAGTTTTTGATGCTCAGTACTACGATCAAGAACCTGTGGTTGAAACAAGAAAAATTATACAGGCCATCAATCAAGAACTGCTGGTGGGAGACCTGCTGATTGAGCGTAACCGTGCACTGATACTGATGTTTAATTATATTCTCAGCGAGCAGCAGGCACCAAGTTGGTTGACCAAGACCAGTTTGATTGATGTAGATCATGTGATTCGTAACCTGGAACCGTTCCAGATCTATCGCAGAGACAACCAAGACTTTGTGCTGGATTATATTCAAGAAGTCAAACCCTACCATGTGCAGATACGTGAATTCAATTTGATATACAACGGTTTTGATCAGTACAATGGCACTGTAAATGATTTTGATTTGCCAGCATTTTATGACAATGCTCAAGGTCTTTTTGTCAGTCCAGTGCTGGATGAAGCAGTACCTCCTGTGTTGAGTACCACCAGTAGCCTGCCCAGTTCCAGTCCTGTTTGGCAAACACTGCCATGGAATCAATGGTATCAAAATTATCTGCTGTCAGTGGAATCGGTTGCTGTGGCCGACGGCGGGGAAGGATATCAGTTGGCACCCGAAGTGTTGTTGAATGGCGAACCAACCACTGCTCTGGTCAGTCGTGTCAGCAGTGCCGGAGTAGTTGTTGCAGTTGATGTTGTCACAACACTGGAAGGTTTTGAAACCACACCTGTTGTAACACTGCAGGGTGGCCTACCGCAGGCAGTGGATTGGCAGCCCAATGCTGTAATAAATTCTGGCACTGTTTTCCAAACACCTGCTGGATTGGTCTACAATGTAATTACCAGTGGTATATTGACAGTGGTGCCACCTTCTGAAACCATATCCCCAGTGACTGACGGCACTGCTGTTCTGACCTACCTGGGTAGACGAGCTCGTGCTGTAGCGGTAATGGGCAACGGCCTAGTAAGAAATATTGTAACCACAATCAAGTATGACCGGTACCAGTATCAGACCACAATAGTTGACTGGCAACCAGATGTGGCCTATGACAACGGTACACAGGTACGTTACATAGATCGTGTTTGGAGTGCCAGTTCAGATGACAGCACTGCGGTATTGAGCGCCACATTTGATCCAGAACAATGGACCATTGTCCCAGCTGACGATCTCAGCGGAGTTGACCGTACCATGGGCTATTATGTACCACAAGTCAATGAGCCCGGACTGAATTTGGCTCTGCTGATCTCTGGTGTAGATTATCCAGGTGTGCAAGTATCTGCTCCAGACTTCAATCAAAACACCGGCTTTGATGTTGGCAACTTTGACATCAATCCCTATGATAATTTGGCTTTTGGACCAGAAGGTCGACCCACATACGATCCTGCTATCTTGGATGCCATATACGCAAGTGAGTTTACCGATCCTTTCCTGGGCACATTACCGGCACCTGCTTATGATGGTGCGCCACCCACAACAGGTCCAAATCCAATTGTGGTAGCAGGCGGCGAATTTGTGGACACCTACTCCAGCCATGCACCAGAAGAACTGGTTCCGGGTGCCATGTTTGATACACTGGACATGCGTGTGTTCACTACACTGGGATCAGACTGGGACGACAACGGTCATGGATTTCCTATATCGTCACGCAGATATGTTTATGACACTGCTACGGAAAGCTACAGTTGGCAAGGTCTTCTGGAGTATCCTATAGTGGTGCAGATATTCAATGCCAGCAACGGGGTTCAGCTGACCCCAGATGTAGATTTTGAACTGGACTGGCCCAATCAGACTGCCACAATCTTGAGCTCTGCACAACAAGGCAACATACTCATTATCACTGCTTATGGGCTGGGTGGCGGCAATCAACTGTCAGTTGAATCTGTAAATGGCGCTGACATCACAAACACACTGGTTATTCCAGTTGCCTACAGTCGTATTGAACAATTGGTTATATTTGTCAATGGTCTGTTGATCAACAACTACACATTTGCCAGTTACGACATTGCTGCGACCTTGATTACATTCAGCAGTTCGTATACCGCAGACGACCAAATCACTGTCACAGCCATGGGATCAACTGCAGGAGGCTATTCATGGAGTGTGCCACAGACACAGTATTTTGTGGCAGATGGCACAACATTTGCCTACAGCTTGACCAACAGTATGACTGGTACCAATCCTGCCAACCTTATTGTTCAAAAGAATGGCATCAGAGCAAGGCCAGCCCAGGGTGTTGAATACATTGACGATGGTTCTAGTCTGCAGTATCTTCTGCCTACCAACGGTGGCTATAGCCAGGCCTTGATCAGTGACAACGAAGTCAGTGTCTATGTCAACAATGAACCCTTGATACTGGGAATAGGGTTTCTAGTGGATCCATATGACGGTTCTTCAGACCGTACTGTCACATTGACTTCGTCGCCACCAGCTGGTGCAACCATATTGATATCGGTCAGCACAGCTGCTCAATACTATATCAGCAACGGCACCACGTTGGTTTGGAGAACCAGTGGTTCTTTGATTCCCATTGCAGGAGATATAATTAGTGTAACCACATTCAACGACACCAGCGAACAGGAAATACTAACACAGGTGTTCCAGGGACCTATCTCGGAAGGTGTGCTGATTACTCAGAGATATGACAGCACTGACTTTGACTCGCCAGATTTGTTTGATCCATCAGAAGCATTGCCGGGTCTGTTTGATGCTACCATTGGCACTGTGGTTGAATCAAACAATTTTGACACAGGGCGTATGATTTTGAACACACAACGACTGACAGTGACACTGGATGGATTTTTGTTGTTTGATGGCATTGGTTTCACAGTGTCAGGATCAGTGGTCACTATCTCTGGTCCTGTAATCAACAGTGCTCAGGTGGTCAGTATTACCAGTTACACAGACAGTGTGATTCCCGGAGCCATTGCTTTCCGCATATTTCAAGACATGCGTGGCTTACAAAGCACATATCGCATTACTGAATCTACCACCACTGAATTGGCAGCAGACTTGTTGGCCACTGCTGATGTTATCTATGTGAACAACGTCAGTGCTCTCAGTGAGCCAAACCTGCCAGAGGGTATCTTTGGCTTGATCACCATAAACGGCGAACGCATTACCTATCGCAGCAGAGACACTGTCAACAACACTGTCAGTGGGCTCAGACGTGGCACAGCAGGTACAGGCGCAGCTGATCATGCTGCGGGTGCAGCAGTTTATGATATTGGAGTAGGCAATCGGCTACCAGCAGAATATCAAAATCGCATTGTGTCAGACAGCTTCTTGGCTGATGGTATACAAACCACATTTATAGCTGCAGACATCTCAATAACAAACTTGGATTCAACTGAGCAAGACGACGCTGTGGAAGTGTACATTGGCGGAATACGTCAAACTGGCGGCTATGTTATTCAGGACGCAGATCCAGTGACAATTGTGTTTACCACACCACCTAGTGAAAATTACCAGGTTACTATCTTGGTAAAACGTGCTGTAAGCTGGTATGCAACCGGTGACGGTACTGCCAGCAACGGTATAGCTCTACAAGAACAAGACACAGTGGCAGCAAGGTTTATACAGGGTGAATGAGCATGGTAAATAACAACATGAATGACAAATCAGAATCTGTGCCACAAATAGAATCGGCTGCGGTAAAAAAGCCCACAAGACCCAACGAAAATGGGGCACTTCATGTTGAAGGATTCGTAAAGATTTTTGATCCAAACACGCAGGAAGTTATAGTGGAGAAAAGAGCATGATGTCGCTAGGACCAGTAATGGTAGAGGGATTTTTAAAAATCCACGACCCCGATTCAAAAGAAGTGTTTGTTGATAAACACAATGCTATACATTATGAAAACATGAGTATAGCTTTGGCCGAAAGCATAGCCAACAAGAACATTGGTTACATCTATGCCATGGCCTTTGGCAACGGTGGCAGCAGTGTTGACCCTACCGGAATCATCACTTATCTTCCACCAAACGTGACTGGTCAAAATGCAGACTTATACAACCAGACCTACTTGAAAGTTGTTGACGGAAATAGTCCTGCCAACACAGATCCTACTCGCAATAATTTAACAGTGCTGCATACTTCGGGCAAGGTGTACACCGATGTATTAGTGACCTGTTTATTAGACTACGGCGAGCCTGCAGGACAACAGGCCTTTGACAATAGTACCAATTTCAACGGCGAATTTGTGTTCGACGAATTAGGGTTAAAAACCTGGGAAGGATCTGCAGATAATCTCATGCTGATAACACATGTGATTTTCCACCCTGTTCAAAAGAGCTTGAACAGACAGATTCAAATAGATTATACTGTGCGTATTCAGACCCTCACCAATTTGAGTGCAGCATAAATATGGGTATAAAATACTTGCATAAATACAGACAGGACGGAGTCTAAAAAATGGCATACACAATCAACCTAACAGATGGCACTATATTTGCTACCATAGCAGACGGTACCATCAACACCACATCCAGCATGATCCTGGTTGGTAAAAACTACGCTGGCTACGGCGAGTTTCTTGATGAAAACTTTGTTCATCTCTTGGAGAACGGTTCTAATACAACTGCTCCTGGCGCACCCTTGACAGGCCAACTGTGGTGGGATTCTACCAACAGCTTGATGAAAGTTTATACAGGCACAGCCTTTAAGACTATTAGTGCTGCCACTGCCAGTGCCACTGCACCAACAGGTAATGTCACAGGCGATATCTGGTTCGACACTGCAAACCAACAGCTGAAAGTGTGGAATGGTACTGCATTTATTTTGGTAGGACCTGCCAGTTCTTCTGCTCAAGGCACAAGTGGTGCCATTGTAGAAACAGTGCTGGACAACAGCAGCGTGAGTCACACTGTTATCAAAATGTACGTGGGCAACACTGTGGTAGCTACCATTTCAAAAGACGCCACATTTACTCCGCAGGTGGCCATTGTGGGATTTGCCACTATTGCTCCAGGAATGCAACTCAGTAGCACAGTCAGCAACAACCTGTTTAGAGGTACTGCCACAAATGCAGAAGCGTTAAACGGTGTCAGTGGCAATGCATTCATGCGAACAGATACCAATACATCTACAACAGGAAGCCTGTCTGTTCTAACTGACACAGGAGGCTTTTTTGTTGGTGCTGATTCAGACGCTAAGATTTCTGTAACCACAGCAACCAGCTCTGTCAATATTCAAAATCAAACACAAGATGCCAACATTGCTATTGTTGTCAACGACGGCGGTGCTGCTACCACAGCCTTGTTGGTCAATGGTTCCACCAGTCTGGTGGGTGTTCTTGGTATCACCAACTTGAATGGCAGTGGTATAGGCAACATTGGCGCTGCAGGTGCTGTGTTCAACACTGTGTTTGCCACTGCCACTACAGCATTATACGCTGACGTTGCAGAACGCTTTGCAGCAGATGTAGAAATGCTGCCAGGCACAGTGGTTGAGCTGGGCGGCTCAGCTGAAATTACTGAATCTGTCAACGAATTAAGTGAAAATGTGTTCGGAGTGATAAGTACAAGAGCTGCTTATCTAATGAACTCTGGTGCAGGAACAGATTCAACTCACCCTCCTATCGCAATGACAGGCCGTGTACCAGTTAGAGTAACAGGGTCAATCCGCAAAGGTGACCGATTAGTAGCAGCAGGCAACGGTCTGGCTCGCGCTGCCAAACCAGGCGAAGCTACAGCGTTCAACGTAATTGGTCGTTCTCTAGAATCCAAAGAAAGCGAAAATCTTGGAGTCATTGAAGCAATCGTGACCATCAACTAATTGGAAACATAAAAAATGACTTATTCAGCAAGCGGATTAATAGAGGCAACAGATTATAATGGTTTTGTTAGTACCACGGTGGGTGCCAACGTTAACGGTATCTGGAGCGTAGGAGCCACAGATTCAGGGTACGGGGAAACTGCTCTCGGCACAGTATCGGCTGCTGGTACTGTGACTGCCACTTCATGGGCCAGTCTGGTCAACACCATCAGCTCCATGGGCAGCCATCAAGGCACTGCTATCACTTCAAGAGCTGCACCTACTACCGGCCAAACTATTACTATTTTAAGCAACCTCAACACCGATCTCACAAGCCTAACAACCAACAGAGGCAATGCAGCAGCAAATGGTACTCAATACGGTACCTTTACTGGCGCTGTCAGCAAGACCACTGCCACTGGATCTGGATCTACTACCTGGACAATCACTTTTACCCACACAATCACATTTGCCAGTGCTGCTGCAGCACGTTACTTTTTCAATGCCGGCGGCAGAATCAAATGGGAAACTTCAAAAACTGCCGACTCTACAGCATCTGACACAGAATGGAATGACTTGGCCAATACCTTGGTAGGTGACATTTACATCACAGGTGGTACAGGCACACAAAGCATTGCAGGATCAAGCTACACTGGCACCACCAAGGTGGGCGGAACAGGTACCCCAACTACCTTGACCACAACAACAGGTTGGTTTGACCTACTGACCACCGATACCTTGATCTACAAACAGTTTGCAGACACTGCGCCCTACACAGGATCATTCATACAGATTTCGGCAAAAACAGCCGGAACAGGCACACAGCTAGTACTAACTACAGTTTGGACTGATCCCGGCGGCTCGGGTGCAGGGTCTAGCGATAACATCTCGGGTGGTACTGCGGTATCTAGCCCAGCTACTAGTATTGGCGCTGCTACAGCACCAACAACCCTGGTAACATATTTCCCGCCAAGTTCTACTTATTTGACAAGTGCAGCCTGGGGAACACCCACTATTGCAGCTACAGCAGTTTAACTAGCATAAGCAATTCGGTAAAGGACTTCAAATAAGTCCTTTACTTTTATCTCATTTTCCTGTACAATCAAACAATGGATACAAATAATCTTGTCAAGCAAGCTCGTAGCCGCTTTGACCATGCGGCAGCAAATCGAGTATTGAAAGAAAAATACGAAGCCCGAATGTTGTTTGCACACGCCGGTGGCATGTTCAAGTCAACTCCGGAGACAATAACCTTTCTTAGTTTATACAACAATGAGGATATTGTGATGGTTGATCTTTACCACAATCCGGTAAAGGTAAATGCTGCTGAACTCAAAGACGAAATGCAAAAGAGATGGCGCGAACAAATGAACGCCTGGTTGGTGGAATGGGCGGAATTGCAGAAACAACGATGACCCAGGGCGTTGTAATATTTGCCTACAACAGCGGCGAAATTGATTATCAAGCACTGGCTGCCTGGAGCGCCAGGCGAATACAGCAGCATTTGAAATTGCCAACCACGCTAATTACAGATTGTGCTCCAATGTATTCCGCTGAGTTTGACAATGTTATTATAACATCTGCAGTGGCCGGCGGCAATCGATATTTTTCTGATATTGGCAGCAATGTCACTTGGTTCAATGGCAATCGAATGGATGTGTATGAGTTAAGTCCATACAACGAAACCTTGGTATTAGATGCAGACTATGTGGTGTGCAGCAGTCAATTGAATTTGCTATTTGAAATGCCACAAGAATTTCTAGCCCCTGTCATAGCCTACGACATCACCAACACACGCACATTTGATGATTTAAATTGGTTTGGCACAAATCGTATGCCAATGGCCTGGGCCACTGTAATGAGATTTACTCGATCTGAATTGAGTAAAAATATATTTGATATGATGTTGATGATACGAAACAATTGGCAACACTATCGTAATCTATATGGAATATCGCAATCAACCTATCGAAACGATTATGCTCTCAGCATAGCACTTAATACACTGCACGGGCATCAGGCTTGGTGGCCCAGCGTTCCGTGGAGATTGGCCAGTGTAGTACCAGATCATGAAGTAGAATATATAGATCCTGACACATTTAAAGTTTCGTATAAAACAAGCGACAGCAGGTCGAAACATATAACAATATCTGGTCAGGATTTCCATGCCATGGGTAAAAAACATTTGGGAGATATTGTTGCCAGTACAAGCTGAACGTGGATACTTGATCATTGCTGTCAACACTGACATAGTGGACTATGTCAGGTGCGCCCAACAATTAAATCACAGTATAAAAATTTGGAATCCTGGTGCCAAGACTTGCCTGCTGACTGACTGTGAAATTGATCTCCCGGAGTTTGATTATGTGGTGCAATTGCCCTACGGTGATGTGTCCAAGAATGCCAGCTGGCGACTCAGCAACGACTGGCAGGCATTTCGCGCAAGTCCGTTCAGACAAACCATCAAACTAGAAGCTGACATGCTGATAACCAGTTCTATAGACCACTGGTGGACCATGTTACAGCATAGAGATGTTGTGATATCAACAGGTGCTAGAGATTATTACAGCAATGATGCCACCAACAGATC
>Ga0209550_10001220_pt1 | contig 24781 bp, 10 predicted proteins | sample LauGreSuBDMM15SN_2_FD_187567 | JGI IMG/M metagenome (GOLD analysis project Ga0209550, IMG submission 187567) | Freshwater lake microbial communities from Lake Michigan, USA - Su13.BD.MM15.SN (SPAdes) (version 5) | ecosystem: Environmental > Aquatic > Freshwater > Lake | place: Lake Michigan... | reverse complement strand
GCCATCAGAGAGGCCATCAGAGAGGCCATCGGAGAGGCCATCAGTGACCATCGGCGGCGCACCTGCCCGAAGGCGACGCACCCAACGCGAGTCTCATTCGGGGCGATGGCGCCGTCGACGAAGCCACGATGTGCCACTCGCAGGATGTAGTAGCCACGCGCCTCCTTGACACGGTTATTGTCGCGACCTGGGTTGGGTCTGAACCGCGTGACCGCCTGTAGACCATTGTGGTCTACGTAGCCGGGTATCGGACCGAAAGGATCGAAAACCGTCGCCGCCTGATGAAGGAGGCAGCCACATAAGTCATCATCGGGCCATCCATGGCAATCGGTGGCACTCCGACGCACTCCGATGCAATCAGTGGCAATCAGCGCGCCTCGATGGCGATGAAGTAGCGCCCTCCCTCCCATGGCTGCGTGCAGAACCATTCGCGGGTGACGAAGGCGGACGAGTTGAGGATCGGCATTGACTGCCCCCCGCGGGTGGGGCACACATTCACAGAGTATCGGAGATTGCCGATCAGCCCGTGCCCATACGTTCCACAACGAGACGTTAGTGCGTCGTTGACGCACCCAAAGGTGAGGTTCGTCAAGCCCACTCGCTCTACACGGTACCGAATCACGTCGTAGCCGCCCACCAGCACCGAGTAGGTGTGGTACGTGGACTGTGCGATCGGAAGCGGCCCAAGCACGTCGCCGTGCGCCAGCGCCATCGGCGCGAGCATGTAGCGCACGCGGAATCGGCACGGGTCGTTCTCGTTGCCATAATGCTGATTGTTCTGCTCTCTGCCGAACGGGCGGCCGCAACGGACAGCGAGGTACAAGGCGTCGCTGGGCAGCGGCGCGGTGCAGCCGGGTTTGGTGTCGTCGAAGCCCAGCGTGTACGTGAACGAATCCCGCTGATAGAGCTCGACGAACGTCCCTCCTTGCGCCACAGTCCGCAAGTCCCTGAAGACGCTTCGCGGATACTCGGTCCCATCGTTGAGCTGTTTGTGCACCTGGTACCAATCATCCGGGAGAGTCGGTGAGAGGTGCAGGAAGGCGTCGATGGTCGTGAAGCGCTCTGCATCAATATTGTACTCCGTATCCAGGGTGATGATGAGGGCCAGCGGTGTGTCTGGCTGCGTGCCGAGCGAGGTCGAAATCGTAGAGCTCCGGCCTACGTCTCGCTCGGTCCACTGCTGCTGCGTGGCGTTCGGCGTCAGACGAGTAGGAATGCGAAAGAACGTCCAGTGGTAAAGGCAAAGGGTGTGCTGCGATTCGCGACCCTGCTGCAAGTGCGTCATTGTGATGGAGTTGACGTTGTTTTCTGGGTTTATCCCGAAGATCGTCCGTTGCACGTACGTCTGACAAATGTTGCACCTGCAATAGCTCAGATCCGTCTGAGAAGGGACCAAACACTGATCACTGACAATTTGGAGGACTCCGGTGCAGTCGTCGAGCGTGATGGTGTTGGCCATCGTCTCGCCGTTCGCCCGAAAGTACAGCCGGAGGAGCCCGAAACAGCGCCTCGTTCTCATGCGAATGGTGGGGTGACCCTCCCGTACTGTGGGACATCGACATTGGATATGAATCATACATGTAACGTCTTCGCTTGGGTCTTCGAGTGAGAAAGAAAGCGACCGCGGCCGCGGTGGCGAAGCGGGAGCAGCAGTAGTCGCGAGGGCATACTCGTCGGCAAGGATGGCAGCTCGCATCATTGTGTTCGCCCTCGTGCTCCTCTCGACCACGGACGCCTTGCGCGGCAAAGGTCGAGGCAAGAGCAAGGGCCGCGGCTCAGGCGCATCCACGGTGGCAGTGTCACCGCCCGGTGAGGTGGAATGCACCAAGTGCATGTCCGCCGTGATGAGGCTGCTCATACCGCACGAGTCGCGCGGCTGCCCCGGGATGCCCAACGGCACCGTCATCACGAGCACCGACTTGAGGCGCGTGCCGACTGCCTACTGCCCGACGCTGCTGCCCAAGAAGCGTGCATGCATCGCGTACTCGTTTGGGGCGGACGGCTCATCGGACTTTGACAACCAGATGGTGGCAGCCACCTGCCGCGTGCTCTCGTTCGACCCGCTGTGCTGCGGCGCCGCGCACCGCGTGGGCCCGTCGCACGACTTCATCCCGATCGGCTTGCACTGGTTTGACGGCTTGACTGACTCAGACGACCCGGCGCACCCGAACACGACGTTTCCGGTGCTCACGCTGAACACGATCAAGACGAGCTACGAGCACCCTAAGGTCGATGTCTTGCGGCTCAAGGTTGCCACGAAGCACGAGTGGAAAGTGCTCAAGAACCTCGTCAACACGGGCGCCCTCACGGACATCTTTCAGGTGTCGCTCAACTTGCGCATGGAGGACCATGACATGTGGGAGGAGTACCGCACGGTCCTGAATGGCGTGCGCGCGGCCGGCTTCTTCCCCTTCTACGTTAAGCCACAGGCGGGCTCCACATACCTCAAGGTGCAGGAGGGCAAACACATGCTCTACTCGGCCTATGAGGTCGCGTACGGGAACGACTCGTAAAAGCGCGTGCGCGACGAGACGACGCGCAGGGGCTTCTCCCCTTGCCGTCCTCGGTTCATCGCTCACTCCGGCGCTCTCCTCAAGCTCGTAGGGATCTCCCTAACCCCAACGATTGAACGATACTGACACCACAGTGTTCGTGTTACCTGTGTCGTTGTGTGCTCTCTCGTCGGAGAAGAGGGGTGACACGTAGTGGTTAACCTAGTGCGTATTGGAAACGGAAGGGCGAGGGAATGAGCCCCGCGACGAAACTTACACGTGGAAAAAACCCTGCGGAATTCTGTGTTGATAATGCAAGAAGCGTTCTCAAGGGGCTCGGCATCGGCTCTCCCACTTTTTTACTCCAAGGCGGTGCGCGACTTGCATTGGGCCATTTCGTCGCCCGGATTGCTCACGCCTGCGGCCGGCGTGCCAGTCGTCTCGGACGAGTGGTGCCACCGGCTGTCCAAGGCATCCATTTCCTGGCTTCGTGAGCTGGACGCGGATCCGGGCCGGCTAGAGGAGTGGTTGCAGCGGCAGCGAAACGTCCGCCGGCTGGGCTTCTATTTTGCAGCACTGCTGGAGTTCTGGGTGCGGCACTGCCCAGCGCTCGATGACGTCAGCGAAGGCGTGAGGGAGGTTGCGGAGGAAATGGTCGGCGTGAGTGAGAGCCGAGCGCAAGGTGGTCGCGGTGCCGGCCAGATCCTCGTGCAGCAGCAGATACATGCTGGCATTGATGGGGAGGTGGCGGGCCAGCTGAAACTGGTCTTCCCTCGGCGCACTGGCAGGTCGGCCTCATGCACCGAGCTCGTGCACTGGGAGAGTCACGTCAAGTTCTTCGCGTGGTGCAAGCCAGATGAATACAGCGACGGTCTAACCCAGGCCACGGTCTGTCCACGCTGGCGGCGCAAGATGCAGCATGCCGACGATGGCGCCGCACTCGACAGGACGGGCGGCGACAATGACGGCGCTCGATTGGCACTTGATGAGCCTAATGGAGGTGAGGGCGTCAGCGAGTCAGCGGGCACTATCGACGGCACTGTGGGCGACGAGGCGCCTGGGGACGAGGCGGCGGCCATCGATGCCGGGCTCGCCCAGTTCGTCGGTCCTTTTTTGGGAGAAAATCTGCTGCATCGGGTGGTGGAGCTGCGCCGAAAGGTGCGCCTGTCGCAGGCGCCCGCGGTACAGGCCTTTCTGCACGCACACTTCCAAGCATGCCCCGAGTTTGTGCCCATTGTCGCCGAGAGTGTCGTGCGTGGCTGGCTCTTCTTCCCTCTCGGCCACCCTCTCGGCCACCTGCCGGCTGCTGGCGACCCGCCTGGCAACGAAGCGTTCGTCGGAACAGCCCCATGCCGCGAGAGCGGCCGCACGGCGAGTGCTTGCGCCGCACAGCACAGCACGTGCCCCGCTGTGAGCGCCGCCCACGCACGCGGCTGGTGGACGCGCAACCTTGAGGACGCGATTGCGGCCCATGCGTCGGACTCCCTCTGGGCCATCCCTGGGAACGGCGCAGGCATCCGGGACGATGCCGTCGGCACGGTTGGTGGCAAGTTGCATTGGCTTGCGCCGGCTCTCGCCCTCGACACACGGGGTGCCTTCGAGGCAGCCGAGCCTGTGGCCGGCGCCAGCAGTGGAGCAGGCCGCGTCTCCGGCGGGGATGACACTCGCGGCGGCGCAGCTGGCACCGATGCGTCCACTGGCGTCGGTGGCGTGCGCCTTCGGATCCGGGGCGTGGCCTCATTGGGCGTGGCCGACTGCCCCCTCCTGACGGTCGACGAGCTGCGACAGGCGCTGCTGAGCGCCGAGAGGGCAAGCGCCGGCCCAGCGGCTGCGGCCACAGGCAGCAGGCCCAGCACTGAGAATGATGAGTCCCACCTCGACGCGGCATTGCTCATCCTCCAATTTCGACCAAAATTGGTCCGTACGCTTGCGCCCGCCGACCGGCCGGTAGGCGTGCCGCTCGACGCGACAGTGTGGCTTGAGGCGTCACGTGGATTCCTCATGCCTCCTGCCTGGGACCCCGCACCGCTGTGCCGGGCAATGCCACTCGGACTGCGCAGTGGGATGAGGCAGAAGCAGCGAGCGGCCAAGGGCGGTTGCGAGGCCTCTGATTACCGCGACGCTGACGCATGCGTGGAGGTGTCGCCCTCGCTGCTGGCCGTGCGACTCGGTACGTCGGGCGGGTTTGGGGCGAGCCGCCCCGTGCCGCAGGAGGAGGACGAAGCCCTCGATGCGAGCGAAGCGAGGGTGGCGGCCGCGCGAGCTGCCCGCCAGACCCTCGCGGCGGAAGTGGACGAGCCAGCGGGCGCAGCGGAGGATCTGACGCTTGCGGTGCTGGCTGAGGTGCTTCGGGGATGGAGGAAGCTCGCACCACAGCTCCACGTCGAGCTGCATGATCTGTGCGCAGGATTCGTCAATGCATGCCGCGCGTACGATCCGGCAGCCTCCGCGCAGGCCGCCGCTCGCGACGACGCTTTGCTCTCGCTGGACGGGGCCGTCTACGCCCTTGTCTCGGCCCCCGCGGCACCGAAAGCGGCCGACGGCGCTGAGAGCGCCATGCCAGGGGCTGCCAGCAGCGACAAGGGTGGCGGCAAGGGCGGAGGCAAGGGCGGTGGCAAGGGCAGCGGCAAGGGCGGTGTCAAGGGCGGCGCTGCCACCAACTCACGCTTCGCCCTCGCCAAGACAGCGGTCGCGCAGAGCCTGGTCCGAGCCCTCGAGTACAGCCTGCCCTTATTAGACGGGGCGCTAGCGATGCTGGATGCGCTGCTCGATCAAGTGGAGCAGCGCAGGTTACTCGCCTCATTGCTCCTCGCCGCGCTCGCCACCTGTGGGGAGATTTCGGCGCGAACGGCACCCGCGGCCGCCCGTGTGCAAGCGATGCTCACGAGTCTGCTCGCAAGCCCCGAGCGTGCGCCTCCTTCCTTCGTGGTCGAGACGATGGCGGCGTTTGAGGCGCAAGCGCGCCCAGCCGGCCTCGCGGAGATGAGCTCGGAGGCTCCTGTGTGCTGTGGGGAGGCTCCTGTGGACTGGCCGCCGCAGGTGTCACGTGAAGTGGCCGCAGCGTACGTGGAGCGCTTACTCGCAGACGGCGATGATGAGTCGATGCGCAACGCCAGCTCGCTCATTCGGCAGCTTCGGCTGGTAAGTGCGGTGGATGGCGAGACGCTCGTACGTCGCCTCGTCGATGCAAACATGTGGATCCTTGCTGAGCAAGTGGCAACTGCCGCGGCCGAGGAGGCGGCCATCATGGAGACTCTGGGTGCTGTCACGGACAAGCCAGCTTCGGCTTGCGCCGGTCCGGCGCAGCTTCATTCGTCGACCCGCCCTCGAGATGGTGCGCTGCACAGCTTCCTGTGGAGCAACCTCGAGCAGCGCGGCTTTCCATACGCGGATCTCCAAAAGGTGGCCAAGGCCGCCACCATAGCGACGGTGGAGGCCTCACTCGGACAAGTGGTTCACAGCGAGGTGGAGGCCGTACGCCACGCCGCCGTGGCACTCGGAGGGTACCTCCCAGCCGCGGCGCAGCCGACGGGTAGTACTCAGAGTGAGGCAGACGTCGACGACGACGCGCGGCGAGTGACGTTCTCAGGCGCAGACCGCGACGGCGGTGGCGGCAGAGGCTCAGACGGAGGCTCGGACGGAGGGCGGTTGCTGAATCTTCTCCTCTGCTTGGCTTATCAGCGCCAGAACGCGCGGCTTGTGCCTCGCCTCGAGTCACTCGTTCACAAGTTGGCCGGCTCGGCGCTCGTTGCGGACAAGACGAGGCCGGCCGGCGGCGTGCACAGTGATCGAGCGGCCATGCTAGCCCGCCTTGTGAGCCACGATCAAAGCGATCTCGCGCTCACCTTTGCAGGGGAGGATCGAGCCTTGCAGATCCACCTGCTGCAGCTCTTGTGTGCGGCGAGCTGCCACGTGGAGGTCGAGTTGCTCGCTCGCCACCTGGGCGTTCCGATCCCCTCAGCACCTGGCGAGACGGCGCGCAAAGGCGCGGCCGCATCACAGTCCACGGCCAGTCCAACGATGACGGCACACATAGTTGAGCGCTCCACTGGTGCCGCTCTGAGCACGGGCGGGTCCGTCGTGCCCATAGGCCAGCTGCGGCCGTACGAGCTGCCGCCGGGCACTACCGTCGAGTGCTTCGCCCGACCCGAGCAGAGCTCCGAGGCGAACGCCGCGCTCGCGGCGATGCACGGCGCCGCCCGGCGCGACGCGCGCCATCCGGTACTCGGCCTCGATGCTGAATGGGTGGCGGGCCGTTCGATCTCCCTGCTGCAGCTCGCCATCCGCGGCCGATGCATCCTGCTGCGGATGTGCTCGCTCGCGGGGTCGGAGTCGGGGTCCGAGGGCGTTTGGCCGCCCGCGTTGGTCGAGCTGCTCGCCGATAGTGCCGTGCTCAAGACGGGCGTCGGCATCGGGCACGACCTGAAGCTGCTGTATGAGCAGTACAAGCTGCCAACAGCTGGGGTCGTCGAGCTGCAGCCTCTGGCCTCGCGAGAGGGATTCCTCGGGGCTGGGCTGCAACGGCTGAGCGCCGATGTGCTCGGCGTGCACCTTGATAAGCGCCCGCAACTTCGGTGCAGCGATTGGGAGGCCGAGACGCTCTCGCCCGAGCAGCTGAGCTACGCGGCCAAGGACGCGCATGTCGCAGTCGAGATCTTCGAACGGCTCTACGACATGCATGCGGACCTGTGCGCCAAAGTACCGCCGCGGGCGCTCGCGTGGTGTGAGGCGTTGATCGACTGCGAAGGCAAACGCGCAGGCCGTCGACAGTCGCACCAGCCGCCGCCGCCATTCCACGGGCAGCAGCTCCCAACGGGCAGCGCCACTGAGGAGGCGCCTTGGGGAGCGCATGTGGACACGTCAGGCATGGACATCGTCTCCTCTGCAGCTGTGCCCCTCACGTCTGCGGACTTGTTGCAGAAGGTTTGCGCGCTGGGGCTGGCGGCGCAAGCGCGGCTGCTACCAGATTCCGTCGAGGCGCAGCAGACGTGCCTCGCTATCAAGTCGCTCGCGCTGTTTGTAGGGACTGCACCGGTGGTCGCGGTGGTCGCCGCCCATGCTAAGCTGGATCGCATCAAGTTGGCACGCGAGATGAAACTCGTGCTCACGAGCCGCCGGGCCCTGAGTAAGCAAGTGCGCCTAGCGACCCCAGCGGAGTGCATCACCACATTTGGCTATCGACCGGGCACCGTGCCCCCTATCGGCCACCGGCTGGACTCGATCCCTCTCGTCCTCGACGTCGAGTGCGCACATAGCAGCAAGCCTCTTCTGGCGGGTGGAGGCGACTTTGGCACGCTGCTACAGATAGAGGCGGAGGCGCTCAGCACTCTCCCCAATGCGTCGGTGGCAGAGATTGCCGAGGGCCCCGAGCCGAGTCGCATTGCGTCGGTTGCAGAGGCGCCCGGCGCCCCTGCTGCTGATTATTGGGCCTCGGCGAAGACTGGGACAACCTCGCACTCCGGGGCAGGCCCCCACTCCTGTGACACGTTTTCACCGCCTCGCATGCAGTTGTTCCAAGGGGCCCAGAACACCGCGCGGCCAGGGGTAGAGTTTCCAACGTTGCCATCCCCGCCGCCCCGGCTGCTGCCGCCACTGTCTCACGTGCTCCAGGGGCTGCGCATCGCACCGGAGGAGACGTCAGAGGACGCGGCCCCCGCGCTGCTGGCTCCTGGCGAAGGGAGCTCAGTGCCCATCACGGCGCTGGCTCCTGGCGAAGGGAGCTCAGTGCCCTCACGAGCTTCGCGACTTTCGGGTGGGCCGCACGGGCGGCGCATCGCTCATGCAGCCGAGCCGAGCTTTCTTGTGGATGCGATGATGGGGCGGCTCCTGCGTTGGTTGCGCGTGCTTGGCGTCGACAGCCTGCTGCGTGAGGAGGGAGAGAGCCTGAGTGCGCTGTTCACCAGGGCGCACGAGGAGAGGCGTATCTTGCTCACACGCGACCGGAAGCTGGCCGAGCGGCGCGGCTGTGGACACGTCGCTGTCTTCGTTGTGAGCTCCGATGAATCTCGCGAGCAGCTGCGTGAGGTCGTGGCGCACTTTGGGCTGCGACTCTCGGCCGATGAGTTCATGATGCGTTGCAGCGTGTGCAACGGGCGCGGCTACATCAAACTTACGAAGGCGCAAGTCGCTACCCGCAACGACTGCCCACCCAAGGTATTCGAGGCCATCGACGAGTTCTACGCGTGCCGCTCGTGCGATAAGCTATATTGGGAAGGTCCGAAGAGCAACAACGCGTTCGAGCACTTTAGCAGCGTGTTCGACGGGTTTGCTCCGAATCAAAGCCCGTAGCGAAGTTGGAAGTATTAGGTGACACACAGTCTGGCCGACCCATCCGGCGCGCTAGTTTCCTTGGTCTTCACGTTCTTCGTGCTCGCGACGGTACCGTGGTCCGTGCCGGCCTTGTGTTTCCGGCTTTCCGACGGCGCGTAAATCGTTGTACATGACAGTTCGACAATAAAAACTGCAAAACGAAAACTCGGTCACTAGCCCATGTCGTGTCCCCTAGTGTCCCCGCAATCATACCACGATTCTTGCACACATAAGCCCGCCTGGCTGGGCTAGCCTTTTCTTGTGCCGCCACATTGTCCAAGGCATGTGCAGCTCTACATCGAAGCACGCCGCTCGATGAATGGTCGCTGGAGGGGGAACTGGCGCCTCGAGCGAGCATGTTGAGCATCGAGGAGCTCAAAGAGCGATCGGAACATCTCGTCACTCTTGTCGCTCGCCCACGTGCCCAGGGAGTGGTCAGCGCCGGGCACGCGAAGGATGTGCCAACGCCCCTGAGTCAGCTCCACGGGCGCATCCGCACACGCGTCCGCGCCCGCAACGGACGAGAGGCTCGTCACTGCCGAGTGGCTATAATTACGCGAGGCCTTCCGGAGGCAGCGGCTCTCGACGTTCCGTAGCACGCCACAGTAGCGGTACCCATCAACGTTCGCCTGCGGCGCCGCCGTGGGCGCCGCCGTGGGGCCACCCGCCTCAGTGCCAGCCATCTTCGGAGTCTCTTTGGCGCACTCGCTTGCCATGCAGATCACGGCGCCAGTAGAAGCGTCGGTGGTGGCGGCAGTGGCGGTGCTGGCGGCGGTGCCGGTGCCGGAGCCGGTGCCGGTGCCGGCTATCCCCGCGGCGGTGGCCGCCGCGGTGGCGGTGCCCACCACGACAGCTCCGTGACGTTGTCTGGCCTTCGCCGCTGCCTTCCTTGCCTTGGCCGCTGCTTTGCTGGCAGCTCGCAGGCCCGGCAAGCCATCTTGCATGAGCACTTGGTGCAGCGCGCGCAGCTCGAGAGCCTTTTCCTCCGGTGAATAGTCCGTCGAGGGCTCCTCCTCCGGAGAATTGTCCGGTGAGAGCTCCTCCTCCTGCTTGCCAGTGCGCCCTCGCCTCACTCTTCGACACCTCGTGGGGTTTCCTCCTAATCTTGAGAGACCACCTCCTCGACTCGGCGACGACCAATTGCACTGCAGGTTGCCGGCAGATGCGCTCCGCACCGGCGAGCGCACCGGCGAGCGCACTGGCTCCACCGCGGAGTCGAGTCCGAGGTGTGAAGGCAAATCGACGAGCCCATCATTGTCGTCCGAGATGAAAGTCACTCTCAGCTCTCCTTGGAGCAGTGCGGCTGTCCGATGGATGGCCGCGCTGTTGAGACGCAGGGCGGGCCGCACGAGCCACGGAAGCAGGTACGCATGCAGCAATGGGCGCAAGCGCTCGAGCAACGGGCGCGCCGGCGCGAGCGCTGAGCGCCATGCTTCATACCCTTCCACCTCATCCGCCTCCCGCCGTGGCCATCGAAACGGGATGCCGAGGATAGTCGCTGCGGCCGCGGCGGCTGCGGCCGTGGTAGCGATAGTCACAGCGGTGCCGATGGCCACGGCAGCGGCCAGCTTGGGTGAGCGCATTTGGTGCAGCGCCCGATGGCGCAGCAGCGCCGCAAGAGCCGCGAGCGTAAGGTGGCGCGCGCCGTGCCGTTGCAGAAACGTACTATCTGTCTGCGTGAGGAGCAGGAGGAGCAGCCGGCGCACAGCACCACGCAGCATCTTGCGCAGCCGCTCGCGAAAGCGCAGCAAGGCGAGCGCGAGCGCCGCAGCACCCGCCGCAACCGCGTACTGCAGATGCCGCGGCGGTGCGAGCGGCATCGGCTTCACGCCGCCGTTGCCGCGTTCAGTATCGCATGTGACTGAGATCAGGTACAATCCCACAAGGTGCGGCCGTGCGGCACGTAGGTCAAAGGCGCTCGCGGTGGGCGTGGCGTCGATGAGAACGTTGTCGCCATGCTGCCAGAGAGGGTGCCGCATGGAGACGATGGCGCCCCACGAGCAGTGCTCTGTCCATTGGCCCACTCGAAGGTCATACAGGCCCTTAAGCCAAGGCCACGCGAGCTGCGACTTGATCAGAGGCGCGCACGCCATGCACAGGTTGTGCACGACGCTGAAGGTGCGCGGCGACGAGAAAAGTGGCGTACCGAATGCAAACGGTAGCCGAGACGCCGCGTCGCAGCCGCCCAAGCAGCAAGAGCTCTCAGTGCCAGAGCGCGCGCGCGCGTGCTGAGGAATCGTGCTGCTCGGCACGTCAAGGCCCCACGTAAATGGGAGCGTGCAGCCGCGAAGGGGCGAGCAGATTGTGGACACGGAGGACACCCATGCAGCTGATGTGCCGAGCTCCCAGAAGTCCTGCGCCAGCAGCGTCACGAGCGTGAGCGCTGTATTCCCGCCGAGACTGTGGCCGATGAGGTGGATGGGATGGTCGGCGTCCCATTGCGGGATCAGTCCATGGCCCGTGTGATCGCATCCAAAGCGCAAATGCCCGCACCGTGCAGCATGTACCTCGCCGTAGTCGGTGCGCGCGCCAATGAGCTGCGCAAACGCCTCGCACGCGCGGTCATGGTTGGACGTGAGGGCTCCGACGCCAACGGCCACGATCGTGCCACGCGGCCGCATGCGCCGCAGCTCCTTGAGCGGGAAGTAGAAGGGCGCCGCGCCCCACAGCGGAGTGACCTCGCCCCAACCGAAGAGGCCGTGGATGAGGCAAATCGGAAGCAATTGATCGTCCGCAGGCGCCGCGTCGTCGGGCGCCCCCCACAATTGATCGTCCGCAGGCGCCGCGTCGTCGGGTATCCCGCTCTTCGGTAGAGATTGGTCGTCCACCGCAGGCGCGGCCAAGTCGTGTGACGGCACGCCGTCCATCTCTTTGTGATTGTGACCTCCGTTCGCCAGATTTTTCAGTTCGTCATTCACTTTTTTCGTCAACCCTTTGACAAACGGTTACGAGCTCCCCAGATCCCTCGCGATGTCTCTGACCTGCTCAGCGTACGTCGGAATTTTCTTCGACGACGAGAAGGGCACGGGTTCCTGGAATTCGGTGCCCGCGAACACATCATCCCGCACCTTCGACCACGAGCCCCTTGAAGCCGTCGCCGTCGCGAAGGTGTCCCGCACCTTTTCTCGAGGAAGACCGTCATCCTCGATGGCGGTGGCCTCGATGCGCAACTGCTGCTCGCGGCCGCCAAAGCACGCGACGACGGTCGCCTCGCCGAAGAGCCCTGCAACCTCGGCGACCGCCTCCTTCCGCTTGCCACTCACGGTGCGCACCTGCTTGAAGGTTGCCACGCCGCTCACGAAGTCCAGCGAGATGACCAGAGGCTCGCCGCTGCTGAGCCGCATCATTCCCCATTGCTTCTCGAGGCCTTTGATGAACATGCGGCCGTCGCCGTGCATGCAGATGACGTGCTGCGAGTCACGAGGCAGCACGTCCTCGCCTTCTTCGATGCCAGCCGCGTAAGTCTCCCAGTACCCGTGCTCGCACACGCCGATGTAGAAGCTCGAATTGTCCACGTTGTCGGTCGCAACTTTAATTTCAAAGAGGCCGCCGCGCAGCCACTGCGCTCCGATCACGCTGTTCCACTGCGAGGTGGCATGGGTCGCCGTGCGGTTATCGGCGCTGAGGGTAATATTGGGCCCTAAGTGTGCCGGATCCCACGTGAACTGACTGCTATGGCAGCCATAATAGTCGGCCGACGCCGACGATGATGCCTCGGCGGTTGATGCCTCGGTCGCAAGCCTGCGAGCCTCGGAAAGCATGCCGACATGAGATGGACCGAACCGAACTTTGAGGGACTTCAACCGACAGCGTTCGTGAACGTTCACACCCCCGCGAGTCGTCCGCCCTTCCTCGGCGGTCGTGTCGTGCGACCTCCGCACCCGTGTCGTGCGCCCGCGAGAAACATGCTGTGGGGCAAAAGTCGCTTCGTGCTTGCTCACGCACGCCGAGGCCTCTACCCCGCTTGCATCGCAGCACCGCGCCGCAGCGTGAGCAGCGCGGCCTCATCTCAGGCCAACGGGCTCCTCGACGCTGAACAGTCTGGCTTGCTCTCAGTGCGCGAACGGCTGCGCCGCGAGCCGCTCGACCGCGACGTGCTGGAGCTCATCTCAGAGCTTCAGCTGGGCCTCCCCAGACGCGGAAGGCGGCAGCGGCGGAGCGGCGACAAAGTTTCAGATACAGGCGCATCGACCAACATCTTCGCACGTGTGGGATTTCTGCACGCGGCCCACGCGGCGAGCAACCTGCCGCCACCGCCCCTCGCTGAGATTGCCTTTGCGGGTCGCTCGAATGTGGGAAAGAGCAGCCTGCTGAATGCGCTTGCTGGCAAGTCGTGCGGCTCGAGGGGCACCATCGGCGTGGCCGCCGTCGCCAACAGGCCGGGCGTGACGCGCTCGATAAACTTCTACTCGAACGCGCATGGCGCGCAGCTGGTCGACCTGCCCGGTTACGGCTTCGCGTTCGCGCAGGCAGAGGAGGTGGCGCGCTGGCAGACGACGATGCGCGACTACCTCTCCTCGCGCGGCAAGCCGCTGCGCGTCCTCCTCATCCTCGACGCCCGTCAGAGCCTCAAGCAGACGGATCGTGAGTTCTTGCTCTGGCTCGATCGCGAGGCACGCGTGCCTTTACACGTGGTCATGAGCAAGTGCGACCTGGTGTCGGCGCCGGAGCTGGCGCGCCGATATACGGTGCTTGGCACCGAGCTGCGCGCGCTGCAGCTCGAGCACCATGTACCACCCCACTTCATGATCTCATCGAAGACAGGAGGCGGCATCGAGCTTCTGCGGGCGTCCCTTGCAGTCGCCCTGCCTTCGAAGCTCCTTGGTAGTGCTGCGAAGCGTGGGGCGCGCCGGCTGGAGAAGCCGCTGAGCACGGTGGACGAGGTGGAGGTGGCCACGCCCGCCGCGCGTCGATTTGCGCAGCAGCTTGAGGCACGTCGAGCCAAGGCGACGCAGGCGATGCAGCCCGAAGCACTAGGGCGCGAGCAGCGGCAGGCAGTCGCGCGTGACTTTTTCCTGCAGCGGCGCGCGCGCAGGGTGGGACATTGACCGTGCATGCTCCCCCCAAATAACGGATGATGTGGGATTGCAGTTATTCGTTCCTGCGCCCGTCCACGGGCGCGTATTTATATATTTTAATCTGATTACGCCCCCGACAGTTTCTAAGCACATTCCACATACATTGTACATGTAACCACGCTGAGTGTGACTTCATCTGTGTTCTGCCCTTAGCCTTACCGGCTTAATACGCTACCGCGGGCCCGTCAATGGTCAAAGCAGAAGCTCAAACTACACAGGCGGTGGGGCCCGGGGGCATGATTTTTGCGTGAACGCCCACGGGGACGCGTGGTCGGACGCGAGTCCGCAAAACGCCGCAGAAAGGCGCGCCATCGGCTCGTCCGTGCGTGTAAACAAGGTGAGGGGAACAACATGCCCGTCTTGTCGCACCTCCTCTTGGTTCTGATTGGCGCGCACGCCATGCACGATTGGGGCGCAGACACGCAGCGGTCGTTTAAGGGGTGCGTGCCGCCGGGCATTTGCACACCGCCGCCGGCACGGTACTCGCGAATTGTTGGTGGAATTGAGCCGGGGCAGCAATGGAATAGTGATGGTGGCTTTTGCGGAGCCTTCAGTGTTCAGCACGCAGCGCTCGGGTTCGGCGCATGGATTTCGCAGGATCTTGTGCGCAAAGCGAATCGCTTCTCGCCGGGGCCACACAACATGCACGGCAATCCCACCGAAGGCTACGAGGTAATGCCGTCCAATGTGGTTGACACAGCCCGAGGCCTCAAGCTGGCGTACGAGGAGTGGGATTACACGCAGCCGCGGCCCCAAGCGACGGCGTACAAGGCGTGGCTCAAGAGGCATCTCGTGCGTGGTCACCCGATCGTCTGGTTCCCGATTTGCAAGGGTGACTCGCACCAACCGTATCCTGGCTCGTGCCCCCTGGGCGGTGCTGTCGATCACGTCGAGCCTATGTGGGGCATTTTCTCAAACCACAGCTTCGACGACGAGACCGTCTACGACGACGACTGGATCCTCCATGCCTCCGACCAGGACTATTTGCCATACTTCCGTACGCTCAACTCTCTCCCGGACTCGACGCGCATGGAGGGCAACTGCTTGCACGCCGGCTCGGGCTTCGGCAAGAATGAGATGTACCCGTGCTTTGACGAAGACATTACGTACGGACTCGCGGTCCTCGGGCTGAATATCACGGGCAAGACGTTCCCAACCTACCTGAGCACATCTGGCGCGGTCTCCGAGCCGCAGATCCGCTCCGGAGACCGGCCGTCTCAGCTTACCGGCGCAGTCACAGTCACCGGCCTTACCGGTGGCTCACGCTACACGATCTACCGGTACGACGGCACCGACACGCTCCCGACCTCGACTGCCTCCATGGCGGGCTATGCGCACTCGCACACCTTCATGGCGACTGCCACGCATTATGTGTACACGGACCCGAACATCTTTCTGAGCTCCTCTGCGGTATATTATGTGACCACACCAGCTGCCGCCACACCGCACCCCACGCCGTTGCGGGCCACCGCCATCCCCAAAGTGCCTGGCCTTGGGCTGCCCCTAGTCTCCCTGGGCACGGGCTCGGGCATGCACGCCGACGTCGCCGCGGCCACGGAACTGTGGGTCAAGGTCGGCGGCACCGCCATCGACACAGCCTACGTGTACGGCGACGAGGACGCGATCGCCGAGGGGCTGGCCAACGCGGGAGTACCCGCATCGAGCATGTACATCACCACCAAGATCCCGTGCAGCACGTACGCCGACGCAAAAGCACACATCGCATCCAATCTCAAGGACCTCAAGGTGTCTGTCGTCAACCTCACGCTCATCCACAACCCCCGCTGCCAAGGGGCCGCCTCGGTCTCTGCCACCTGGCGCGCACTTGAAGAGGCCAAGGCTGCAGGGCAGAGTGTCGAGATCGGCGTCTCCAACTTCGTCGAATCGGATTTCGAGACGCTCAAGAGAACGGCCACCGTCTGGCCGCCAGTGCTGAACCAGTGCTCCATGTCCGTCGGCTACCACGACGACGCGACCATTAAGTATTGCAACTCGAACAAGATCACGTACATGTCGTACTCGCCCCTCTGCGGTGGCCCCAATGGCTCCTCGTGCCAGCATGGCTCAGTGATGGACATCCCGGTGGTGCAGCAAATCTCAAAGGTGCACAACGTCTCGTCCGCGCAGATTGCGCTCAAGTGGATTGTGCAGCAGGGCATTCCGCTCGCGACGGCAGTGGCCAACGAGCAGTACGCGCGGGAGGATCTCGATCTGTGGTCATGGGGCGACCTCTCAGCGGATGAAATGAAGAAGCTTGCCGACGCCAAGCTTGGTTGATGCTTGCAAGCACGAAGAGGCGAGATCGTATAGTCGGTTTCGGCGTGTCATTGGATGCCTTGTGCGCTGCGCCACGAGCTCGAGCGATGCCTGTCCGTGTCCGGTCGTCAGGCGGACGTTCTGGGTCCTGGGAGGTGGGGCACGAGGGCGCGTCCGGCGTTCCTCGCCGGCGAATGGGATTCGCTTGTGCGAAATCGAAAGTGATAAGTGTTTTATATTATACGCTTTTAGCCTTTAAGTGTTTTATATTATACGCTTTTAGCCTTGACGCTGCTGTGGGCACACGATCGTGCTGGCACGTGGCAGTATACGATGTGAAGAGGTTCACTTTTATGTGGAGGATATTTCCTAGCCTCACCCTTGCCCTAGAGTTGCGAGGAGAAAGTACTGTGTAGTATTCACAACCTTTCTTCTGTTAACGAGCGAGATCGCACACCACGATGTTGGGTCTCTTGGCGACCTTGCTGAACGTAGTCAGCTTGAATGTGCCTCCTGCGAGGATTTATGCACGTGCAGTTGTGGCGCGTGCATCCATGCCTACTATGGGTCCCTTCGACAAAAAGGCGACTCCCACATCCAACGTGCCTAAGACCATGGCCGAGAAAAACGCCGCTCTCAATGAGGTGATGAAGAAGGACCAGAAATCGTGGACGCCGGCGGACAAGAAGCTACTTACACGAATTGCGTCAAACTGGGGCGATACGAAGAAGCCCGAGCAGGAGGGCTACATGGTACGTGCTACTTGAGCCACAGCGCCAGCGATGACCGCGATGTCTCACTGTGTGTCTCACTGCTGCAGTTCTTTCAAGGCCCGTCCCCAAAGACAGGCAAACAAGAGAACCTACCTTCGTTTTTCAGTTCCGAAAACTTTGATGGAGTGAGTGTCAATCCTCAGCTTTTGCTCTTTGGAGGCGTGCTTGTAGCCGGTGTCACGGCTTTGGGTGCGTTCTTGGTCCTCGCTTGAAGGGTACGCGGCGCAACGTGACGCGCAAGCAGCTGCTGGGCTGTTCTGATTGCCTCCGTCGTGGCGATTGGTAGCATGGCGGCTGCTAGAGGGGCCCCTGTACAGGGATCGACGGGGCCATCATTCGGTTCTCGCATACATCGGCCGGATCCCGCGACTATTGACTCGCGCGCACCGCGTCCCTGGTCGCCGGTCGTGCTGTGGCCGTCTGGCATCCGGCTACACCTACGCATGTTGCCTTGAGTTTTGAGTCAGATATGCGTATGAGGAGAGCGGGTTTATGATACGTTTTCCTAAACTGCGGATTCCTATGACCGAAACCGCGAAGGCGAACACCGTCGGTCCCCGGCGCCCGCGGACCCTCAAGCCAGCCGGGGCCAAGCGACGACGCCTTCGCCGCGCGGAGCGCCGCCACTGGCCGCAGTTCGCGTCGGCCACGACCAGCCACCGGCGACCGGGCAGTCACGGGACGTACACGCAAGGAGCCAGACGAAATCCGAGCTGCGCACGAGACCCGCGGCGCGTAGGAGGAAGGAGGGGGAGGAGGGGCTAACCCATCCTACCCAAGTGTGGGCACTGCCTAAGTTACTTGTTCAGCTGATTGTGCGAGGAGTCGGCGGCGAAAGGCTCAGCACAAGCTGTTCCTGCAGCCGTGAGTGCTGCCGTGTCATAGCGTCTCGCTGCCGTTCGAGCTCTATGCACAGAGCTTTGCGTTCTCGCAGCTCGCTTTTGCCCACGGCCACCTCGGACTGCGCAACGCTCAATGCAGCCTCTGCCGATCGCGCGCGCTCGTCTGCGTCTTGCAGCCGTGAGTTCGCTGTGCAGAGTTCGCGTTGCAAGTTCATCCGCTCAGACTCCGCGGCATCACGCTGGCTCTGCACTTCCCTGAGCCGCTCTTCGAGCAATTGCGCCGATGCGGCGTTCGAGGCCCGTTCAAGCTGCAGCGCTTGATGGCGCGCATTCAGCGCGCTCAGCTCCTCATAGAGCTGGTTGAGCTCGGACTGCACCTGCTTGAGCTGCCCCGTCGTCAATGTGTAGCGTTCGCTCAGCCACTTGCGATCTTCCTCGATGGATGTGACGCTCTTGGCGCTTTCCAGGGCGGCTGTCTCGGCAGCCTCTAGCCGCACGCTCAGCTCGCCATGCGTGACTTCGGCGCGGTCGCGCGCAGCCTGCATCGCCGCCCGTTCCTCGAGCTGCAACATCTGCATTCGTCCAGTCACCGACTGCAACATGTGCCGCTCTGCCGTAGCGAGGTCGAGCTTGCGGTGCAGAGACGTGCGCTCTTGCTCTGCCTTTGCCTGCAAGCTGCGAGCTTCGCTCTCACGGTTCTCGGCAGCGCGCAAGCTCGCACGCAGTGAGGCCATCTCATTTTGACTCTGTGCTGTGAGGCTTGCGAGCGAATCCTCCAAGCGCTTCCGCTCGGACTTCTCCACAATGAGCGCCTCCTGCAAAGCGGCCTTGTCCGCACGCAGCTCGTCGCGCGTGTCTTCCAGCATCTGAATTTTTGCGTCAGATTCGGCTTTGTGCTGGGCGCCAGCGTTCAAGGATTGCTGCAGCATTGCCGAAGTGCGCTCGACGTGCGCATCTATGAGTTGACGCTCTGCCTGCGCCACGGACAGCACATTTTCGAGGGCAGCGCGCTCCGCGTCATCGGCATGCCGCTGCTCGAGTAAGATAGCATTGTTGGCCTGAGAGTCGGCTAGGCGAGCGGCGAGCCCGTCACGCTCTCGGCGGAGTTCGGAGATGGCTGAATCGGCACGCCCAAGGCCAGAATCGATGAGCTTCCTCTCAGCAAGGGCCACGCTTAACTGCTCAGAGAGAGAATTGCGTTCTGTTTCAAGGGTCTCCGCCAGGGCCGAAAGCTGATCACACTGCTGCTGCAACCCTTTGAGACGCTCTTTCATCACGACCGTATCCTTCTCGGCTTTTGCTGCAAGTTCCTTGTTACCTTGCGACTCGGCGGCCAGTTTTGTGAGCTTCGCCGGAATCGAGGTAGCACACGAGCCACCGCCAGCGTAGGCCCCACCGTGTGTGGCGGTTGAGGACACAATCCGCGTGCTGCTTGCTGTAGATACAATGCTGTCTGTCGTGTCGGCACGAGAACGTCGAGACATCACGCTGTCTGTCGTGTCGGCTCGAGCACGTCGAGATAGCACCCGACCCTCACTCAGCATCCGTCGAAAAAGGTGCAAAGCCTTGTCAGCATCTCAGAAGTCAACTTACATGTATTCCTAAGGCAAGGCAAGTCAAGTCTGTGAACTTGTCAGGGTCCACACTGTTCACCCCCTTTGGGTCACTCGAGTGTGTGGTGTGGTTTTGAGATTTTACTCAGTGAGTACATGGGCAGCCGCAGCCACGCGCAGCTCTGACCCCACGCAGTACGCCCGCGACTCGGACACGGTACCCGGGCTCGGTCATCACGACGGCCGGTGCCGCAAACCCGAGGCCAGAGGCGCATCTTCGCATATGCCTCATGTGTCCACGTCACCAACCTACAGACTTCCTGCAAACACCACACGGTGCCCGCCACCCCGTCCCTGTGCGACGTGCTGCGCCCCTGGCCATGGCGCCCCTGGCCATGGCGCTTTGGCCATGGCGCCTGGCCCACCATACTTCTTCCTCGCTGCACAAAACTCAGCGCCAGTCCGTCTTGCCGTTTCCGCGCTTGCCCGAGTAGAGATGTTTGGGCTTGAGGTCTGGGATGCGTCGGTCGGACTCGATGCGCCCATTCTTGCTCATCTTGAAGGCCTTATTGCGCCCAAGCTTCAGAAGCTTCACCTGCTGGGCCTCGTCACGCAAGCCCGAAGCGGACGGCGAGCGCGAGCGAGCGACCTTGGCGGCATCGCGCGCCGTGCTCGAGCGATCGCGAGGCACCTGGTTTGCTTTCTTGCCGTCGCCACGCGCGCGCTTGTGGCCGACCATCGAGTCTGCGTACGAGCTCCCGCCCGTCGACATCGCGTCCTCGTCGCCGCCGCGGGTAGGCGATCGTCCGCGGCGTTCGGTCGACGCGCCCGCAGTTGCCGCCCGCCGTTCGCGTGCAGGCAGCGCGTCCGCGCCACCTTTGAGCGTTGCCTTGCCGCGCAGGTTCGAGAGCGCTTTCGACGCCGTGCGTACGCCCATCTGGCCCATGTGCTCGACGAACTCGCCCAATGACTTGGTGCGGGCGGCCACCGCGCGCGAGAGCGTGGGGTGGTTGTTCTTCTTGGCCATCCGTGCCTTCTCCTTGAGTATGCCCTTCTTCTTGCGGATGCTTTTGGCGAGCGCTCTCACCGTGTTCTGCGCCTCCACGCGCTCCTCGTCCATATCCTCGTCCTGTTCCTCTGCCTCCATCTCCGCAAGCTCGACGCGCTGCTCCTCCTCGCGTTCAAGCTCGGCCAGCAGCCGGTCGATGTCTGGGTCGACGAAATCCATGATGTTCTTTCCATCCATGATCTCGGGGATGATGTCATTCACCCACGCGGGCGTCTTGAGCTGCCAGTGCGTCTGGAGTGGCACTGTGTACACGCCCGCACCGCCCGTCTCCTCTTGCAAGTCGCGTTGCGTCCTCCGGCCGCTCCCGCTCGACGCATCGGGTAGGTCGGTACTGCTGCCTGCGGCGGCCGCCCCGCTGCTTCCACCGCTGCTCGCCTCGGCCATGGCCGCGGCTGCACGCGCACGCTCGACGGATTCCGGGATGAACACGCCGCGCAGCTTGCCGTCGCCTCGCGGCTTGGGCTCGGCCACTCGGATGCGGTTGATGACCGACTCGACCTTGGTGGAGGCCATCTTCTGCTCCACGCGCTGCGCAAGCAGCAGGTCGCACGCTGCAGATTTGACGTCCATCACTCCTTCCTCTGTAAATGTGGACATGTACACGATGGTCGCGCCATTCGTCTCGAGCGTGCGCAACGCCGCGCGCTCCGCCTCCGTCAGGTCTGCCTCCGTACGCACGTCGATCTTGTTGATGGCGACGACGAGCGGCTTGTTGTGGAACAGGGGTCGGATCGAGTCGAAGAGGGCAACCTGCTGCTGGATCGAGAAGCCGCACTGCTCCGAAATGTCGACCACGTAGAGCACGCAGCAGTGCAGGTGGGCGAGCGCCGTGATGGACTGCATCTCGATGGTGTTGCGCTCCTCGAGCGGCTTGTCGAGCACCCCAGGCGTATCGATGACCTGCCAGCGCATGTACTTGTGATCCATATGCCCAACGTAGAGCGACTTGGTCGTGAAAGCGTACGGCTGCACTTCGACGTTGGCGCGTGTGACTTTGTTGACAAAGGACGATTTGCCCACGTTTGGGTAGCCGGCGACAATGATCGTGCGCGTTGTGGGGTCGATGGACGGCAGACGCATCATGTGCTGGCGCACCTGCTCAAGATATTCGAGCGCGCCCTTTTGCCGCTTCATGATGGTGCACATGCGGCCGAGTGCGGCGCGCTTGAGCGTCTTGCAACGGTACAGAGAGTCGCCGTACTTTAGCAGCTTGGCGTAGTCGCGGCCGACTCGATCGATCAACTGGCGGGCAATGTTCATCTGACCGAGGGCCAGCTTGAAGTGGTCGCGGTCGTACAACACATTGATCAAGTCAGCGTAGAACGGGTGGATATCGTCGAGCCGCGGGAAGTCGGTGAGGATCTGAGTGAGCTTCTCGCTGTAGGCCGTGTGCGTGAACTTGACCTTGCGCATGTAGAACTGGCGGATGCGCACGATGTTGTAGCCGGGGTGCACCACCGTCGGTGTCTTGCGCTGAGTCTTCGAGAGCACCACATCGATGAAGTCGGCCGCGGTGGGCACGGTCTCGATCTTCTTGAAGTTGTACACGACCATTCCGAGCAAAATGGACTTCGCCCTTTTGCGTCGTGCTCGAGCGGGCGACGACGTCGCCGGGCCACTTCCGAACCTTAAAAGGCGGGGTGCGTTTGTACATTAGCTGGTTCAACATGGTACATGAAGGGTTTCACACCCCACTATTATCAAAATACGTGAACGTGGGCCTGGTCCGTTCGGTTTATAAGGACGAAGACTGAAGTAAGAATGTAAGTTTGTAACGTTCGTAACACTAACGTAGAGTAACAGTCACTTTGTGTACGCAGTACGGCTCTGAGATGCTACGATCAACGAGTCGGATGCCATGCACAGCGCAGTCGCTTTCGCGTCCTTCACGTTGTGATTTTTGCAGTTGCACAGGAAACGCGGACAACTTTACCCAACCGAACAAACGACTCACGAGGAGCGCGCTGTCGACACAAACGCCATTCGCCAACGCAAAGCGTAATGGCGCACGCAGCACAGTTCGCGAGTCCCGTGCTTACGTGCGCACGGGAGCCTCTCAGTGATGACGTACGCGCTGTATTCAACCCTTCCCTCCCCTTCGCTTACCCATGTCGTCTGCTGCATGAAAGCCCCGAAGCTGCCGCGCTGCCTGCCTGCCCGCGCCTTCTCAGTGCGTCACAGCACGCCTCGCCATCTTTTGTGTCCGCCCTGTTGCTTCTCACCGATTGAGGCGCGACTTGCAGAGAGCTGCCTGCGACTTGCAGTCCATCCCCTGCGCGCTTGCGGCCATGTACGCCGCGAGTGCCTCCTCATGTCGCTGCTGCTCGACGAGCGCGTCGCCGAGGAGCTTGCGTGCCAGCGGGCTCTCTGCGGTGCCCAGGCTGCGCAGCAGGGCGCCCTCGGCGCGCTGCCACTGGCCTGTCTTGATGAGCGCGCCGCCGAGCTGCTGCAGCAGTGGCGCCGCGACAAGGCCGAGCTTGTACGCCTCGTGCAGCGCCTGCTCCGCCTCCTCAAGCCTCCCCTTCTCGAGGCAGAGCAGCGCGAGCTGCCCCCACACGAGCGGGTGGCGGTTGTTGAGCACGTTGGCCTCCGAGAGGCTCTCCTCCGCCTGCTCGAGCTCGCCGAGGGCGTGGCACGCCTGGCCCGCGCCGAGCCACGACGTGCAGCTCGGACGCTGGCGGCACGCGTAGAGGAAGAGCTCCTTGGCGCGCGCGCTCTCGCCTGCGTCGAGGCACAGGCGGCCAAGCAGCAGCAGAGTCGCCAATGGGTAGGGCTGCGGTGAGCGCTCGAGCGCCTTCTCGAAGGCGGCACGTGCCGCCTCGACTTCGCCGAGCTGCAGCCTCGCCTTGCCGAGCAGCGCGTAACCGGACGCGTTCTTGCGCGCGACGTCGAGCCCCGCCTCGAGCGTGCTCGCGGCCACGGCGGCACTGGCGCTGTGCAGCTGCATCTCGCCGCGCGTGAGCAGGAGCGCGCCGGTGACGCCGCCGGAGAGCTGCTCCTCGTGCTGCAGCGCGAGCTCAATGAGCACAGCGCAGTTGATTGGCAGCAGCTTGCGTGCGAGCGCGAGGTAAGCGCCCGTCAAATCCTCGTCGCACAGCGCCTTGGCAGCCTTGAGCGCCGTGCGCTTGTCGCGCCCCCGCTCCATCAGGTGGTAGAGCAGCGCGACGACGAGCCACGCGTCGACCGCGTTCGGCGTCGCATCGAGCGCGGACTTGAGGAAGACCTCGGCTTCCTCAAGGTTGCCGCGCGACGCAAGGATGGCGCCATGCGCCAGCAGGTAGTCGGGCGTCGCCGGCGAGAGAGCGATCGCCTCGCGGGAGCATTCCTCGGCCATGGGCGCGTCGTTGACGCGCATCAGGAAGAGAGCGTAGTCGTACCACGCGACCGCGAGGTGCTTGCAGCTGGCGATGCGCTCCTTGTGGTACGTGGCCGCCGCATCGTACGAGAAGACCATCTCCATCTCGTCCGCGAGCGCGCCGAGCACCGCCGCGGTTGCCGCGCCCTCGGGTTGGTCAGGGAGCGATGGCGCGGGCGCCGCCTCCGTCGATGGGAAGAAGACGCCGTTGAGCGCCTTGTGCAGCCGCTGCGTGAGCTGCACGTACAGGTCGTTGTAGAAAAGGTCGCTCGCGCGCGAGTCGAGCGGCTCGTTGGTGGGCCGCGACATAGTGTCCTTGACGAGGCGCACGACGGAGCGCTTGAGCTTCTCCTTGAACATCCAGTACTTGCCCGACGTGTTGAGCGCGTACAGCAGCGCGCGCCGCCGGTCATCCTTGGACGCCTCGTCGGTGGCGCTGCTCGCATCTACGTCGGGGAAGAGCGCTGACCACTCGCCCACCATCGACTCGACAATGTTGGCCACCTGCGTGTCGAACTCCTCCGCGGCGGTCTTGGGCGCGAACTGCGGCAGCACGCGCTTGGGGATGAGCTCGCCCACCTTGGGGAGCGGCGGGGGAGGCGGAAGCGGCTTTGGATCGAGTGGCTGCGACGTCGACACGGCGAACTTAAGGTAGGTGCCACACGTCGTGTACGGGTGCTCCTCCTCATCCTCGACGGGGAAGACCTCGGGCCCGGTCTTACCCTTGGCAGGCGGGTCGGGAGGTGGAGCCATCTCGAATGGGGGGGTCGGCGGCACGACGGGTGTGCGGTCGAAGCAGCTGGTCGTGTCGACCACGAGCAGTCCTCCGAGCAGCGGAGCACACGTCGCCTTGTACTTACCGCCGTTGCTATCAAAGTGGGTCTCCGCGTTGTTCACGGCGCGCGAGAGCGAGACTGAGAGGGGCGGCTCGCCCGCCTGCAACTGCTTGCGCAGCGCGTTCGTGGCTTCGGGTCCGAAGAAGCGCACCACCTTGGCATCCGCCCAGCTGATGCACGCCGCCGTTGCCTCTGCGGCTGACTCCGGCTCGGCTGCC